>MIZB01000053.1_pt1 | contig 11945 bp, 9 predicted proteins | sample 888171 | NCBI WGS metagenome assembly MIZB01 (sample SAMN05440186, study PRJNA335308) | marine metagenome | isolation source: marine water
GTACCAGAATCAGGTAAATCAATAGATGATAGGCAAATTTTAGCTTTATCAATTCTTGTTTTGACTTTTGGCTTATTTTTGAGTTCAGGTTTTAATGGATTAACATTAGGTACTTGCGCTATGATTGGAGGGATTCTTATGCATGCTACCGGAGTCTTGGAGTGGGAGGACAGTCGTCAACGTTTACGTTGGGGAGTTATGTTCATTTATGGTGCAGCACTTACAATGGGTAAGGCGATGGTTAATCATGGAGCTGCAGATTGGCTTGCAGGTGGATTGTATAGAATGGCAGATTATGGATCAGAATATGGAGGTGATTTATCTATTATTTTGATTATAATTGTAGTTACAGTTTTATTGACTAATGTAATGAGTGATGGAGCAGCTGCAGCTATTCTTGTGCCAATTACTTTAGCAGTGGGAGCTGCAGCAGAGTTCAATTTAGCATTTATTGCAATAATTACTGCAATTAGTACGGCATTCGCATTTATGACTTCTTTTGGTACTCCACCTAATTTAATTGTGCAGGCATCTGGGATACCAACATCGAATGATTTTCTAAGGAATGGAGTTCCGTTAGTAATAATAGCTATTTTATTCTTGATTGTAGCACAGACATATTATTGGGATATGGCTAGTGAAGTTGCAGGCATTTAGTCCAGTAGTAATTTTTTCTTTCGATCAATTTCAACTAATCCACCTATAAATCCAAATGCCACTAGAGATAGAAAGACAGAAGAATTACTATCAGGCATTTTCGAGATAGGTCCAAGTAATTCATTACCAGGGTTGTATCCTATGAAATCATTTATACTTTCAGATAAATCATTAGGTCCGGAGCCAGGGGGAAGTGCACCAACAGATCCCATTATGGAGATTGAGGCTATGATAAGGAAAGGTAACATTGCAGCAGTTAAGGCTCTTGCAGGATCGCCAGATTTCCGCCCCCCGAAGTATCCACCTATTGCTGCAGTTATTGAGCCTGGAATCATTAATATTCCAAGTACAATCATTATTGTTAAAATATAAATTAATCCTGCAAAGATGCCTTGCTTCATGAATTCAATTTTCCCAGTATTCTTTACTTCAGTTTTAGGAGTAAAATCGTCTAATTTGTTGTTATCTTCAATAGTGTCTTCATTTTGAATTGAACTAATAGTATCTTGTTCAATCGTATTTTTGGTCTCAGGTTCACTGTTCTTTTCGAGTTTCTGGCGAACAAGATTCCACAAATCTTTTTTTTCTTCCACTTCCATTATTTTCTTAGTATCTATAAATTATTGTTGGACCTACAACAGGTTAATATACGACCCATTATTTGGTACATAACTGAGGAATAATTTTGGAAGTATTAACTACGGAAACATTGGCTGCGGCAATTAATTACAGTCCAGAATACTCTCACATGGGAGATGATGAATCAAATTATCTTGCAGAACATATTTTAAATTTTTTTGGTTACAGTGATCGCATTATAGATAATGTCCTTCATCCTGAAGATAGAGATACGTTCTATATGTTAGAAGATGCTGGGTTAATGGAAACTGAGAGAGAGGAAACAACACTTTATGATGGCCGTGAATGGAGAATACATTATTGGCTTCTAAAAGTAGCTGTAATCCAAAAGAGAAGAGATGCTGGCCCTAAATTTGCAGATGATGATTTAGAACCATCAGTTTATGATGAAGTTCCTGAAGATATCTGGTCTCGATAAGTTGAAGTTACCTTATACCTTAAGAAGTAATCAGCAAGAAATAATAGACACCATTAAGAAAGGTTTAGTTTCAAAAAATCATATAGTTATTGAGGCACCTACTGGTAGTGGTAAAACCTTCACATCTTTGGCCTCAGCTCTACCCTTTGTGCTAGACAATAATTTCAAAATAATTTATTGCGTTAGAACTAATTCCCAACAGGAGCAAGTAATAAGAGAGCTTAAAGAGTTTAAGAATTCAGGTAATAAAATTTCAGCAGTTGCACTTCAAGGTAGACAGTCTATGTGTCCCCAGCAGAAGGATGACAATGAATTGGCTAAATCTAATTGGTCAGAGAAGTCAAAAATATGTAAAACACTGAAAATGCAATCTAAATTAGGTGAAAATGGTTGTCCGTATTACAAGAAACTTTTACGTCCGAGAAAGAATTTAGTTCAAACTTGGCTATCAGAGGTTAATAGCGCCGAAGAATTTACGTTAAAAGCTGAGAATGACGGAGTATGTCCTTATGAGTTAAACAAATTATTACTCAAAGAGGCTCAAATAGTTATTGTACCTTATGTATACTTTTTTGAGGACTTCATTCGCAAATACCTCCTCGGATGGATGAATACCTCAATAGATAAAGTAATTACGATTGTAGATGAAGCTCATAATTTACCCGATTGGTCCAGGGAAGCTGCTTCTGAATCATTGAACGTAAAATCGCTGCGTAAAGCTTCAAAAGAATCAGATAAATTTGGATTATTAATGGGCGATGGCAGTCCACCTTCTTTCTTCTTAGATTTAGTTGAGTCAGCAATAAAATCTTTAGGAGAATTTCATATTTCAGATGGTGATGAAGAAGGACTTTTACCTTCACATATAGTTTCTTTAGATTCAGAAGTCCCAACGTTTGAGACTGAAATGATGTCTCTCGGAAAAATGACACTCTATCGTCTGAAGCAACAATCTTCCGATTTATCACAAATGGGTCAACTAATCCGGCAAACTTTGCTTGAAAAGGGAAAACGTCCTAGATCATATTTGGGTTCAGTAGGGGATTTTCTTTGTAGATGGTTAGATTCAATTGAAAGTCACAGCATAAGATTAGTTGGTAAAGGGCCATTAAGATTAGAAAAGGTGTGTTTAGATCCAAGAGTGATGACCAGTTTCTTGGATGAAACTGCAGGAGTAGTTATGATGTCAGGTACATTGAGTCCATTAGGCATGTTCCGAGATTTAATAGGATTGAAGCCAGAATCAACACTTAAAAAGTTTGGTTCAGTTTTCCCTAAGAAAAACAAGTTAGTCCGTTATGTCAGTGATGTAAGTACTTCATATCGAGAATTGAACAACAATCCTAAGATTTGGATTCAATTAATTGACAAACTAGAATCAATAATTGACAACTTTAGCGGTAATATTGCGCTGTTTTTCCCATCATATAAGATACTTGAATCAGCTTTAAATGAGATTAAATTGTCAAAACCTATATACAAAGAGTATTCAGGAATGAATCAAGAAGAATTAATGAATACAGTTGAGAGTTTTAAATCAGATAGTGGTTCAATCTTAGCAGGAGTAATGGGAGGAAGACTTGCAGAAGGGATTGATTATCCCGATACTTCACTCGAAATGGCGATAATAGTAGGCATTCCTTATCCTGCACCAGGAGTCAGGCAGGAAGCTTTGCAGCATTATTTTGATGTTTGTTTTAATGGTAAGGGGTGGGAATATGCAGTAGAATCTCCAGCTTTACGAAAGATTCTTCAAGCAGCAGGAAGAGTTATTAGATCAGAAACAGATAAAGGCATGATTATCATCACAGATGGCAGAGCAGGTAAGTTCTCAGAGAATATCCCTGATTTAGAATTATCAAATAACATTATTAACGATGTTAAAGGTTTTTTTGAGGCCTAATTTAATTTAATGCAATATTATTGAACAGACAATGCCACCGTGGCTTAGCTCGGTATAGCGACTGATTCGTAATCAGTAGGTCGGGGGTTCAAATCCCCCCGGTGGCTCCATTTTATTTACTAAATAAATTCTTACTTCTTCTCATAGCTTCAAGAGCAGGCATTGTTTCTCCAGACATAAATGAGATACAAGCACCTCCGCCCGTTGAGATATGTTTAATTCCATTAGCAAGACCCATTTGATTAAATGCCATAGCAGTTTCACCACCACCAACTACAGTCATTCCTTTACTTTTTGATATCGCACTGAAAATTTCATTTGTTCCAGTTGCAAATTCAGAATCTTCAAAAACACCCATGGGACCATTAGCAATGATAGTTCCAGCTTTCTCAATGATACTTATGTAGTTAACTAATGTGTCTATTCCAATATCAAATAAGGAATAATTTTTAGGTAAGTTATCAACATTAGTTCCATTTCTCTTTCCGTCAATATTTAACGCTACATCAGTTGGAAGTTGTATTCTCTCTTCATATTTATCAAGTAATTTTTTGGCTAAGTCTATAACATTATTATGGTCAGGTATTTGTTTCTGTATAAACTCAGTACTTGGTTTACCGATGTCCACGCCCGATGCGATCAAGAATATATTTGCAACAACACCTCCAGTAAGGATTCTCTCAACTCCTTTCTCTAAGAAATTTTCAGCAATAGCTACAGAGTCTGCAGCTTTACTTCCACCTAATACGGCAATTCTAGGAGTTGGACCTGAACTTATTGCTTTTCCTAAAAAATCTAATTCTCGCTGCATGACTCTTCCAGCCAGTGCTGGCATGTTTTCTGTAAATCCAACAAGAGAGGGTTGACATCTATGTGATGCTGCAAAAGCATCGTTAATGAAGTAAGAAGCATGTGGTGAAAGTTTTTTTACCATTCCAGAATTCTTCTGAAGTTTGAAATTATTGTCTGTAAATTGACTTAATTCTATTTCTTCTTTATCAAATCTAACATTATCTAATAAAATGATATCTCCATTTTTAAGATTTGAGATTTCTTTAATAGCTTTGTCTCCATATAAATCATCAACAAATTTTACCTCTTTATTGATAATTTGGGACATTCTTTTTCCATGATTCTCTAAATTAACAAAATCTAATTTTCCAGGCCTTGATTGATGGGCTAAAACAATAACTCTGGCATTATTATCAGATAGTTCTTTTACTGTAGCTGAATGTCTTTTAATTCGAGTATCATCTAGTAAATCACCATTTTCAGGATTAATTGAAGAATTAATATCAATTCTTAATATTACATTTTGGCCGCTTAAGTCGTAATCATCCATAGTTAGGAAACTTCGATCTTCCAGACTATCGAATTCACCATCAACAGTTACATAATTACTGTCTTGAGCCACAACTTGTGAAGGGGGTCTTTCAAAACCTTTTTGTCTATGTTTTGCTTAAATTTCTACCTAAAATGGCAAAACTAGCAACTACAGCTTCAATTTGTATCCTTGAATTGGCACCTTCAGATAATCTGAAATCAGCCTCAGCCAACTTCTCAATCATCAAAACTTTTACGTTATCTTGAATATCCAAATCTCTAACTGTTCGGTGCATTTGTCTCAATACATCTTCACCAGCTAAACCGTACGTTATTTGCAAAGTGTCAAGTTTCTCTCTAGCTGTTGAGAAATTACCAGATAATGCAGATTCGAGGGCTTCTTTAACTTCCTCAGGCCTAGCTGCCGCTACAGCTTGGTAAACAACATCAGAAGTTACATCAGTCTTAGCTGCAGCAGCCATTTGTAATCCATTAATTGCTCTTCTAAGATCGCCTTGTGCTAAATATGTAAGAGATTCAAATCCATCTTTTGTAACATTTACATTTTCTTTTGCAGCTACAAATTTAAGGTACTTTTCTAAATCTTCCGCTTTTATTGGTCGGAATCTAAAGACTGCACAACGAGATTGAATAGGGTCAATAATTTTCGAGGAATAGTTACATGACATTACGAATCTACAAGTTCTAGAATATTTCTCCATTGTTCTTCTCAAAGCAGCTTGTGCAGCTCCAGTTAAGGCATCAGCTTCATCTAGGAAAATTATCTTAAATCCTTTTTCACCTAAAGGTGCAGTACGAGCAAATTCCTTAATTTTTCCTCTAACAACATCAATTCCTCTTTCATCAGAGGCATTTAATTCATGTAAATTATGTTTCCATAATTCTCCAAACATTTCTCTTGCCAAAGCTAGTGCACTAGTTGTTTTCCCTATTCCAGCAGGGCCAGCAAATAGTAGATGTGGCATGGAACTTTCCTTCACATAATTTTTCAATCTACTTGTTACAGCTTCTTGACCAACGACTTCAGAGAGGTTGTTTGGCCTGTATTTTTCAATCCAAATCTGTTCCATTATAACCCAGCAGCACGTTCTATATTTGGATTAACCCCTATAATGTAAAACATATATATCCCTTTACTAAATACAAACTAATGTCAAAATATGAAGGTGTAGATTTTTATAATTTAGATCAGCATTTAACTGAAGAAGAGTTAATGGTACGAGATTTGGTGCGAGATTGGGTAGATGAAGAAGTTCTGCCAATTATTGAAGATTATTATACAAAAGGTACATTTCCTATGGAATTAATACCAAAGATTGGTGAAATGGGATTATTTGGTTGCAATTTAGCAGGTTATGAATGCGCAGGCTTGTCAAATGTAGCATACGGTGTCATCTGCCAAGAATTGGAAAGAGGAGATTCAGCAATTAGAAGTTGTGTATCAGTTCAAGGGTCGTTGTCTATGTATCCTATTCATGCTTTTGGAACTGAAGAGCAGAAAAACAAGTATTTGCCAGGAATGGCTAAAGGTGAATTAATCGGTTGTTTTGGACTAACTGAACCAGATCATGGATCGGATCCTGCAGGCATGGAAACAAAAGCTGTAGAAGATGGAGATTATTATGTCCTTAATGGGGCTAAAATGTGGATTACAAATGGAACCATTGCAGATTTAGCAATTGTTTGGGCTAAATTAGATGGTAAAATTAGAGGATTCATTGTTGAAAAAGGAGATAAAGGATTTACTGCGCCAGAAATGAAAGGTAAGCATTCATTGAGGGCTTCAATAACCAGTGAATTAGTATTCCAGGATTGTAAAATACCAAAAGATAGATTATTGCCTAATGTTCAAGGTATCAAAGGGCCTCTAAGTTGTCTAACACAGGCACGTTTCGGTATTGCTTGGGGTTCATTGGGTGCTGCAATGGGTTGCTTCCACTCCTCCGTTGATTATGCTAAGTCAAGAATTATGTTCAAAAAGCCAATAGCTAGTTTTCAATTAGTTCAGAATAAGTTGGCTTGGATGCTTCGAGAAATAACGAAGGGGCAGTTACTTGCATACCATTTAGGCAGATCAAAAGATAAGGGAGAAGCTACACCTGAAATGGTTTCATTAGGTAAAATGAATAATGTAGACATTGCATTACAAATTGCTAGGACTTCAAGAGACATACATGGTGCTAATGGTATTTTGAATGAATACCCTATAATGAGGCATATGGCTAACTTGGAAAGTGTGTATACTTATGAAGGAACACATGATATCCACAATTTAATTTTGGGTAGATGGATAACTGGCCTTCAAGCTTTTGAATAATTCAGAGACTTCCAGGACTAGCAACAGCTTCATTCCAATCTGCACAATCGTAGCAGCTTCTGGTCAAAGTCTTTCCGTTTCCATTTGCTCCATCATCAGAGGTATAACTGAAAACATCATTGTATGAATTTTTTGATAATATAATAGTCTCTGTAGTTCCTAAACCATCACCTATTGCAAGATCTTCTACAGCAAAGAGATACTTATAATCAAGATACGCTTGTTTGAAGGTAGAAGGTGATGAAGTTAATATTCCTACACTTTTTGCAGGGATAGTAATAATTTCATTTTCTTCAGGAATTATGTTGTCTTTTTCGTCAGTATCTGCAATCGACCAACTATTTACAAAAATAGCAACATTATTTGGATTGTAGAATTCAATCCATTCATAACCAAACCCGTTATTCTCAGGACTGTACATTACTTCAGTCAGGTAAAGGTCACTCGTTGGTTTATCACCTTCATAAATAGTAACAGTAAGCAGAGATGGAACACTTTTCACACTATTATTGTATAATAAATATCTGTGTGATTCGAAGCTAACTGTTGATGTATTAGGATTTCCTCCCCATAGACAAACAGTTTCTTTTGGAACTAAGGTTTGAACTTCTATTCTTAATTGTTCAGTAACTCCAAGTTCTTCTTTAAGTGAATAATACGGGAACTTGCTCAAAGAGTCGCATTTAGTAGAATCTATCTCGCCTTTATTGTTTAAAATTCCGACAGTAGTACCGTTACGAAGTTGCACAGTTCCTACTCCATATTCATTTTTTTCCCATTCAGTAGATTCTGCATTCAATCCTTGAGAACCTGTTAATTCAGAGATTACTTCTCTTGCCATTACTATGTTATTGTCATTTTTATTCAAATCTATTCCAATTCTGAAGTTCATTGATGACGTAAAAGCTTGTAGAACGATTACAAATACAGTCAAAGCGATTGTGAACTCAATAACGTGTGTTACGCCGTCATCTTCAATAATATTTCTTCTCTTCATCCTTTGACTTCCCTCTTGAAAAGCCTAGTTGCAGTTCCAAGACAGATAATAGGCCATAAGACAAGTGCCAATAAAACTAACCATCCATGTATTCCCTCTAAATCTATAGCTAAAGTTCGATGAGTTAGTAAACCAACAGCAAATTGATAAACATAACCTGGATTTAACATTCCCATATGTGATGCAATACTTTGAAACTTAGGATCATTTTCAAAATTGTCTGCAGTAACGTCAATACCTAGTGCAAATGATACTGCATAAATCAATAGATTCCACACTACTGCAAAAAGTAACCACATTCCTAAACCATACATCACAACATCAGTTCCACTCCTCGCTGCGATTGCAAAGCATAATTGAAAACAAACAAGAGTGAATATCATTATTTGTCCACAAAGAATGAATGCAATTATTCCGCTAAATGATGGAGTTTCACCAGCCTTAATCATAAAAAATAATCCTAAGATTTGAGCTACAAGTGCAGGGATTCCAACAACTAAAGTCAGTCCTAGAGCTTTCCCAATTACAATAGTCTCTCGGTTAATTGGCTTAGCCAGTAAAATGTTTAGCGTATTTGCTTGCCTTTCTTTGTGAAATGAGTCTACAGATACTCCAATTGCAGCTAATGAAACGACAAAGAAGACAAAGAAACATAGTTGTTGTAATGCTCCGTTAGGATTTTGAACGAAAAACGCAGATTCGGGGTCTCCGTTTTGTAGATCTCCTAACAACCATCCCATTCCTATTATGAATAGTGTAAATATTACCCCTAAAACAATCATTCTAGGTGATTTGATACCTTGTCGTAATTCAAATTTTGCTAAATGCCAAACCAAACTAGTTTGTTCTTTTAAGTGTGTAATTCTGTTTAGTGATAGATATAGTCCAATAATCAGTATTATTAGTTCGGAAACGAAGAAAAAGTTGTCTTTAGATGAAGATAAATTAATATCCTCAGCTTCAGCAACCCAGCCTTCTCTTTGTAATGTGATAAGTTGACCATTATTATCGAATGTAGAGATGTTACTTTCCAATGTAGCCTTTATAGTAATAATTTCACTAACAAAGAATTTTTTAGATAAGTCATCATTTACTAGAATTCGCATACCGCTTACATTAAGCATTGTTTTATCGTATAAATCTTCAGAATAAACTAAGGCTTCACCTTCAGAGAACTTACCCGGCACAAATGTATCATTTAGGTATACTTCAAATTTTGGAGCAGTTCGTAAAATACCTTTGAAAGTTATGGTATCGCCAACGTCCTCATCAAATGTGATAGTCCAATTATTTCCATTTTTGGTTAATTGCTTATTTTCCCACACTTCTTCGGGATTTGTTTCTGTAGTGGCTTCCCAATAAGCCTTATGTATTGTAGCAAAGCTAATTACAATAACGATTGAGATAATCAATGGTTGCCAAGCCTGTTTACTATTCCATTTCTTAACTGCCTTTGATAGATATCTATGTTTTAGATTCAGATTAATTCCCTCCAGTTTCTTTTAGAAATATGTCCTCGAGAGAATTTTTTTGAGGTTCAATTGAAAAAATTTGTATTCCCTTTGAGACAAGAAAGTCAGTCACCCAAGGAATATGTTCTTCCTTCAATTCTATAGTAACTTCTTCAAGTTTTCCGTTGTTTTTTTGTTTTACACTCTTAATTTCTTTATTTTTAGAGATTTCTTTCGCATTATCTTCAGTGAATTTTTTTACTTTTAATAAAAGTTTAATAGTTTTCTTTTCTATTTCTTTACGTATGCTTTCTATAGATTCTTCCCGAATTAATCTTCCTCTGTTAATTATTCCTACGTGTGAGCATATTTCTTGTACTTCCGTTAATACATGAGAACTGAGAATAATTGTTAATCCTTTTCGGTTTAAATCCTTTAGAACAATTCTTAGAGCTTTAACACCTCTTGGATCAAGGCCAGAAGTAGGTTCATCTAATACTAAAATTTCAGGTTTGTTTAGTAAAGCAATGCATAAGGCTAGTCTTTTTCTCATTCCGAGTGAGTATTCAGCAACTTTCCGGTTTGCATCTTTTTCAAGGCCCAATTTACTTAGTAGAGATTTTCCTCTTTCTTCTATTTCTTTTTCCTTCAGATTATAGAATCCGCCGTAGAATTGTAATGATTCTTTAGCAGTCAGCCTTCCATAAAGGCCAACTTGTTCAGGTAAGAATCCTATTTTATTTTTAAAATATATTCCTTTTCCCTTAATATTTTTTCCATCAATAAAAATATGGCCACTATCAGCTTCTAATATTCCAATTATGCATTTTATTGTGGTAGTCTTACCTGCCCCATTTGGACCTAAAAATCCATAAATTTGGCCTTTTTCTACGTTAAGATTAAGTCCGTCTAGAGCTGGAAATTTAGATATTTCTTTGCCGAAAAAGTTATACTTTCGGTATGCCTTTTTGACATTCTCAATTCTTAATAGACTTTGAGCCACGTTTTCTTACCATTGATTGATGTTATAAAACCACATCGTCTTGCTTGATTGTGGTTGAATACTGGAGATATCCTTTTTTGCCATCTGCCAACACCTATTTAGAAGGTTTAACTCTAGATTCTTTACTAGAGGATTATTTTTACTCAGAGGCAAGAGCCTTGGCCGTTGCACGCTTAGAAACGTCAGCTACAACAGGATTAATTGATGTAGAAGGCCCTCCAGTAAATGATGAAGCTGATATAGTTCTTGGTTATGTTATTTCGCGATTAATATTGGCAGCTGCAGATAATCAAGCATTGATAAATTATGTGGCTTTATCTGAAGCTAGAAGAGCTGAAAGATATTTTGAATCCGAAACTGATGAAGACTTAGTTAAGGTTGTAAACTCTTTAGAAATAATAAACGTATCACTTGATGGTCGTAAATTTAGCATGAATTTTGTAGATTATGTTAAGGCAGCTTCTAAACTACGAGAAGGTAATTGGAAACTAGCAAATCGTGGTGTACAGGAAGGTATTGTGACTTTGGATAGAGAAACCTTAGTTAGGTTGATGAGGGAAGTTATTAGACAACATCTTGAAGAATTACCTGAAGCTCCAGTGGAAATAAAAAATAAGTTTGAGGGTCCAATAACTGAATTGATAGGTAGTGTTTCTAAGGCATTTGTCGAAAGAATTGGTAATTTACATAATGTAGTTGGTGAGCGTCAAGCTGAAGCAATGAAGGAGCTAGGGCGATTTGATCTTGCTAAAGCCCCGCCATGTTTCAATATGAATCTATTGGATCTGCAAGCTGGAGTCAACTTAGCACACCCCTCACGTTTTTTCATAACTACGTTTCTTTCTTCACTTAATCAAGATTCAGAATCAGTAATGCGATTATTTGCTACAGCTCCAGATTTTAAAGAATCTTTTACAAGATATCAAGTGGAGCACATATCTGGAAAGACTTCAGGTACGCAATATAGTCCACCAAAATGTGACACGCTCGTTTCGACTGGAGTTTGTCCCGGTCCGAATGCGTTGTGTAGATTGATAAAGCACCCTTTGAGTTACTATAGAGTAATGGCTGAATCTGAAAGGCCAACTACAACAAGAATAGAAAGAATATTGCTTGCAACACTTGACAAAGACACTTATCCGAAGAAACTAATAGATGATAATCTAGAGAAATTAAAAGATTTAGATTTTACTTATTCACAAGATATTAAGAAAGT
>MIZB01000224.1_pt1 | contig 11932 bp, 16 predicted proteins | sample 888171 | NCBI WGS metagenome assembly MIZB01 (sample SAMN05440186, study PRJNA335308) | marine metagenome | isolation source: marine water
CCTCTATGTCCACCACCGCGAGGTCCACCTCTATGTCCACCACCGCGAGGTCCACCTCTATGTCCACCACCACGACGACCTCCTCCAAATGTTCTTGGAGGTGCATAGGCTATATCTGACATATTCAAATCTTTTCTAATATTTTCAGGACCATCTTCAACAATATTCATAGATCCGTCCCTTCCTAAACTAACTCTTAGCGAGCCGCCCACTAAACTAACTCTACCTTTTTCTATTGAAAGAACATCATCCTGATTAACTTCATTACATTCTTCACCCCAAAAACTCATCACAACAGTTCCTGTTTCATCTCCAATCAAACTTTCTCTTACTGTCTTACCTTCCCCAACTTCTCGGGGGTCTTCTAATGACAGAATTTTCACAGTCATGTTTACTGAGGGGCTTCTTGGTGTTAACTCATCTATTTTCATTTTTTCACCTTTATCTCTTCCGTCCTCACATGCGACAGTATATTACACATTCCCTCTTTAATTTCTCATCCAATTATCCTTTTAGGTTATTAGCCATTAAGTATATATACCCATATAGTGATTAAGTTTTACTCGAGGGTGGAGTCTCGAGAAAGAACAAAGGAGGAACTCCAATGCAAGAATTCGAAGAAAAACACGAAAAACACATTGAAGAAATCTTGAACGTTTTAGAAACGGATCAAGATAGAGCACAGATAGTATCCGATCTACATAAATTTGTTGATGGATATAAGATAGACATCTCTACAGCGAGAGCTGCAGTAATCAGGAAGTATGGTGGAAACCCAGAAGCACTTTTCACACCTTCATCAAAACCACTATCACAAATAGTGGGTGAAGAACCAAATGTCAATTTCCGAGCGAAATTACTAACTGTAAATCAGAAAGAAATAACACTCAAAGATGGCAATAAAAGGCAAATTCACGAAGGTACATTAGGTGATTCCAGCGCAGTTTTACGCTATACTAGTTGGCAAGAAGAATTCCCATACGAAGCAGGCACAGTAGTCGACGTCGGTGGCGCATATAGCAAAGTCTGGAACGAACGTATAGATGTCAATATGGGTGATCGCGCGATAATAAATATAGTAGAAGATGAAGCTCTTTCAGCATTAGAGATAGATGTCGGTTCTATGAATAAAGGAACAACAACTTCTCAAGAATGCACAATCGCTACTTTACAAAATGGAATGAACGGAGTTAATCTTAACATTCGCGTTTTGGATATCGAAAAGAGAGAATTCGTCAATAAAACTACAAATGAAACAAAGAATCTTTGGAGTGGTCAAATGGCGGATGCAAGCGGCGTCACTAGATTCACAGCCTGGAAAGATACAAAAATGGAAGCGGGCAAAGCATATCGAATAGAGAGCGGATATGTCAAAGAATGGCAAGGAGTTCCCGATTTGAATGTAGGTGATTACACCACAATCTCACCTTTGGAAATAGATGATTTACCTCCTATGGAGGCGTTTGAAGCGGGACTTGCAATGCCGATAGAATCTCTAGCAGTAAGGGGCGGCTCTACGGATGTTGTTGTTGATGGATATGTAATCAATGTTCGAGAAGGAAGCGGTCTCATATTCCGCTGTACAGATTGTAAACGGGTTTTGAGAAATAATCAATGTATGGTGCATGGTAAGCAGGATGGGAATCCCGATTTACGTACTAAAGCCATTGTTGATGATGGCACAGGTTCTGTTACGACATTCTTAGACAACACCCTAACTGAACAAGTCCTAGGAAAAACATTAGATGATTGTTTAGAAAGTATCAAATCAAATTTCAATCCCGAATCAATAAAGGATGATTTAGATAAAGCACTCAAATTAAAACCAGTAAAAATCAGAGGGTTCACTAGATCTGATGATTATGGAATGATGTTCTTTGCCAAAGAGGTAACATTACTCAATTCCGATTCCGTTAAAGAGCAGGCTGAGAACTTAATTTCAGAGATGGGGGTGTAAAATGGCACAAAGACGTGAACCAGCAGTCCCAATATTCGCTAAGGAACTCTCTAGGGCTATAGAATCTTATGTTGATGAAGATAGAGGGGAATATTCTCCTACTTATTTAATCTCAGATATGGGTGCTAAATTGTCTCGAGTACTAGTTGGAGGAATGCTAACAACAGTTGAAAATCATGGCTCAGAAGATGAGCCAAATTACAGAGCTCAGATTGCAGATCCAACAGGTTCTTTCTACTATGTCAACGCGAATCAACAATGGCAACCAGAGGGGGCAGTAGATCTATCACAATTAGAATCTACCGAATCTGTCCTATGTGTGGGTCGTGTTAGGTCTTTTACTCCTGAAGACGGAGATAAAACCTATATTTCTATTTCCGTAGAATCTATTCGTTCTGTTTCAGAAAACGAAGTAAATCAATGGGCGTTAGTAGCATGTCAAAATCTATTCCGTAGATTGTCTATTGTTAAAGAAGGCATAGAGAAATTAGGACCCAGAGAAGAATCTGGTTTCGACCTATCTAAGCAATTATATGCTATAGACGAATTCCCTACAGGCGATTACACTGAATTGCTATATGATGCATTACAAACTCTCGCTGGTGCCGAATCAATTACTGCCACTCCAAAAACAGAGGAGTTTAGCGGTAGTTTCGAAACGGCATCAGATATCGAAGAGTCTCCTTCAGAAGATCAACCAACAGAAAAACATGAGCAAAGTCTACTGGACAAAATCTCATCTTTGGATGTTGACGGTGAAGGAATAATGTATGAGATGTTAGTTGAAGTTGCTACAGAACTAAAAATGGACACCGCTAGACTCGATGAAACTCTAGATTCTCTTTCTGAACAGGGACTGATATACCAACCCTCTTTCAACCAGTTCAAAGTTTCTTAGAGCTTCAATATGCCAAAAATCTCACTACAAACTAGTGATGAGGTCTACAAACCGGCAGAGGATAGTTGGCTTTTAGCTAGGTCACTACCACCTCTGCCTGGAACCGTACTCGAAATCGGCACGGGCACCGGTTTAGTCGCCATTTCCCTCGCTCTTAGTGGTTCTAAAGTAACGGCCATAGATATCAATTCCAAAGCCATAGATTTAGCTAAAAATAATGCAAAAAGCAACAACGTTTCAATAGAGTTCCTATTAGGTGATCAATTTGAACCAATATCTAATCGCAAATTCGATAATATTGTTTGCAATCCACCCTATCTTCCAAAAAGCTCTACAGAATACAACGACCAAGCTTTAGAGCTAGCAGTAGAAGGAGGTCCAACAGGTGCTGAATTTACTATTAAATTAGTAGAACAAGCACCAAAACATCTTAAAGAAAACGGAAGTCTAATATTGCTTATTTCTAGCCGTATGGGTGAATTGCCAAAAGGATGGAACAGGGAAATATTAGCAAGAGAAAAATTCCTATTCGAGGAGCTCAGAGTCGAGAGATGGTCTTTCATCAGATAATTTTTTGATTTCGTTCCAATTCCCCATAATTTTCAATCCCCTTTGCAATGCTTGGCCAAAAGGTATCGCAAGAAGGGAATATATTAAAATCCAATGAGGTAGGAACCACCATTTTTCTATTAAATCCCATCTAGGATTCCAAGGCAGTGATAGTTCTGGTAAAGTTAAATTTTCTATAAATTGATACATCCACATTATTATCGGAATAGCAACAATCATCGTGAATCCCATCGGTCTCATTTGGTTACTCATCATCTCTCCTTGCATCGACATTACTTTTGGTTGCATCTGCATTAACTTACGCAAACGTCCTTCTTGATTCGAGGATCGTGCTTCACGGAGCGCTTTATTGTATTCTGCCATTTTAGCTTGAATCTCTGCCGCCAAATTCCAGTCTATGAGAAAATGCCTAACTATCGTATTTGAACAAATCATAATAAGACCAGCTGCAAAAATAGTCAATATTGGATAGTCTCCATTAAATCCAATATATGGTTCCAAAATTGAACCAGCTATATTGCCCATCCCCTCTCTCATACTTGGATTTATCATGATATATATCATGAATAACATTGTAATCAACATCCCCCCCATTGCGGGTGGTTGAACCTCTTCAGTAGATGATCCCTTTTCGCTCATTTCCCTAAAATTTCCCTAAAACGCTTTGCAGCAACTTCAACTTGGTTGTCATGATTCTCAACTATAGCTACAGTAGCACCAGTCATAACTGCAGCAACAGCCGCATATTCCCGATTAACTCTTTGATGCAATTCAATATCATCACTATCTCTTATACGGCTCGAATCTTTGTTTCGTCTTCTTTCTATTTCTTCAGCATCAGCCTCTACCAGTACAATTATGTCTGGATTCAATGCCCGAACAGTCCATTCAGGCAATCCAGGCATATATCCTGCAGGAGTCAATATTGATGCATGCGTATCAACTACAACATCACCCATTTTTGAAATGGCTTCACCTGCCATTTTCTGATATTTTCTTTGGCTTGAAACAGGAAGTTTACGCATAGCATCACGATCTCTAACCTCATCCTTAGAGCCCTGCTCAAACATAATACTTCCAAAATTCACTATTTTGAAACCAAATTCTTCTGCCGCGTTCATCACAGTAGATTTTCCAACGCCGGGAACACCAGTTACAACAACGACACTCATATTCTCTCCCTATCTAGTTACAGTTAACAAACAGGTCACAATTAAATCTTTTTGGAGTGGAATTTAGAATTGAAATCACTCATTACCGAAGAAACTTCTCAGTACTGGGTGCATTTCCATCATCTGTTCTTTACCAATCTGCTCATACGTACGTATCATTATTCCAACAGTTAACAAAACACCAGTTCCAGAGGAATTCCCCGTAGTCCCTATCATATCTGCTCCGGCAGCTAGAACACCAACAGCTATTCCACTAAATGCAGTAACCGTCGGAATATATCTTTCTAATACTCTTTCTACAATTCTAGGGTCTCTTCTGAATCCAGGTATCTGCATGCCGGATCCTTGAATCTGCTTAGCAACAGACTGGGGCCCCATGTTTGTAGTCTCAATCCAAAATTTAGCAAAAAGCATAGAACCAAAAACCATTACACTAAAATAAATTATTACATGAATTATCAGTTGTAAATGTGTATGTCCATCTCCAGGTATTGCATAACTATCACTTAACAGCGGTAACAACCAATCTCCTAAACCATTCACTCTATTGACATAATATGCCCCCCCCATAGTGGGGAATGGATTTCCACTTTCATCATAATCAAAAGCACCAATCATCCAATTACTGCCCAATATTGGCCATTTTGACAAAGATGGATGACTCCAAAATAATAGAGCAAACATATTGACATTGGCTAATAATGCCGCCATCAAAATAACAGGTATATTGCTAGCATAAATCAATCGTATAGGGTATCTACCTCTAGCACCACGCACTTTTCCATGCGCTAAAGGCAATTCCAATCTAGATGATTCTGCATATACCACAATAAAGAAAACTACAACAGTTCCAACCAATGCAACGACCGGATTAGGAGGTTGCAACAAAATAAATTCATATCCATAATCCATCAATTCAGTCGATGATGAATTTTTAGCAAACCAAATAATTTTAGGTATCGTACCTACAGGAGCGGCAGGTGAACCTGGGGCGCTTGATGTGGCTTCCCAGTTCAGTGTACCTGTAAAAAGTGCTTGACTTACACCAGCAGCTATGAAAAGAGAAATTCCAGATCCAATACCCCATTTTGAAACAACTTCATCCATTAAGAAAACTAAATAAGATCCAATTATCAATTGAGTGATAATTGTCATTCTAGCCCAAGTTAAACCCACTTCTGAAATATATTCACTACTAGGTTCTAAGAAACCAAAAACTTGAGGTATGGCCTCTACCACTATCATTACTATAACTAATGTTTTTTGAGTTCCTTGATAAATGGCTTTATCTCTAGCATTTTGTAAGTTTAGATTTATTATTTTTGCACCTGTGAACAGCTGCATAATAATACTTCCAGTTACAATTGGTCCTATTCCTAGATGCATTAAACTTCCAGATGCGCCTGCTAAAATGGCACGATATTGTACAAAAAGATCTTTCGAGTTTTCACCTAAACCATAGATAGTAACATTTGTCATAGCAAAATACAAAATTAATATGTACAATGTCCACAACATCTTGGTTTTGAAATGAACATGCCCTTCTGCTTTTCCAACAACAGGCATCCTCTCTATTATTGGTTGTAAACCATATAGTCTAGATTCATTTCCTGAATATGAAGTCACCAGATAGACTAGTACTGCTACGAAAGCAAATAAACCTCCCATCAAGAGGGCGGCTGTTTCAGAAGGCATTCTCCATTGATACCAAAGAAAAAAACCTATCACTACAAAAAATAAAGGACCTATTGCTTGAGCTGGATTTCTAGGAGTTTGCTCACTCATTTACGATTTCTCCCCCCACACTCGTAACTTTTTCAATAGCTCGAGCTGATGCCGATGAAACCACTATTCGATACGCCTTACTAGGTGTTCCGTATGATAATAATTTATCATATCCGATTTCTAAAAGTGGAATTGTAATGACATCTCCTTTCTTTTTTGCAACTCCATCTTTAATCATCATTTCTAAATTTTCTTCAATCTCTCTTATGTTTGTAACTCTAGAAGCTTTTACAATGCTTTGAGGTCTTTTGAAACCATATCTGCCCCAAATTCTTCCTACTCTTTCGTACATTATTCTTTTAGTTTTGTGAGATCCAGCGTTACCACGCCCACCTCTAAGACCGGCCCCTCTACCTTTCTTATGCCCTCTTCCACGAGTACGACTCCCCGTTTTTTTTGCTTTACTTCTGGGCATAACACATCCTCTCTATCAAGCCGTTTATTTCTTCTCCACGATATCCTAAAGATCCACCTTCTTTGTAACTGCGTTTATTTCCTTCATATCCCTTTATTGGTGGATGTAATCTTATGATAGGTTTCATTCTTTTCATATTATTCATCTGTATTTTTCCTTCAGAAATTTGCTTAGCAAAGTCTTTAACATTTTTCAAACCAAAATTCTTCAAGTCTGCACTTGTAACAACTTCTCCACCTTCTAAAAGTATCCTATCCTTCGCTAATAATTCTACAGAATCTGAATTAATTTCTCCCCACGTAACATAATCTTTTACAATGTTCAACATACCTTTGTATGATTCATTTTCAGGCACAATTATACAATGATTCGGCCTATGTAATCTAAGCATTTTCAATGTTTTAGATATTTTATCCTTAACATTTACAGTTCCTCTAACTCTGATTATTGCCCAACTCATTTTCTAGCTCCTTGTATTATATTTTGCTCCTCTTCTTGACCAGCTAAAACTTTCGTCGTAGATGTTTTCTTTAAAGCAGTATAAAGTGCGTTTGCGAAATTATAAATTGTTTTTGTTTGCCCCTTCGAAAAAGACCATATATCTTTTACACCTGCTAAACCAAGCATTATTTTTCCAACTTGGTTTGTCACTAGGCCAACACCAGGGGGTGCAGGTTTCAAAGTCACTCTAGTAGAGCTACATCTTCCCTCTACAGAGAACGGCAATGAGTTCGGCTCACTAGTTGTAGATTCCCAAGAACCACTGCCTCTTCGTATTTCAATTAAATTCATTTTAGCTTTATCAATAGATTTACCTATAGTAGGCCTTACTAGTTTTCCAGATGCCCTTCCTAATCCTATAGCACCATCTTCATTACCAACAACAGTGGTTACAGCAAATCTTATTCTTCTACCAGAATCACTCATTCTTTGAACCATATGTATGTCTAATACTTCTTCTCGAATTTCCGGTACTAATATGTCTATTACTTCAGGTTCTCGTAGAGGTAGTCCACAATTTAATGCATCGTGTAAATTGTCAATTTCACCAGAAGAAACCATTTTTCCAAGTTTTGTTTTAGCATTCCAAACAGCCAAACGCTCCTCAGTTTGTTTTCTTCGTTGCTCAGTAGGTGTAAGAGGTTTAGGCCGTTCAGGGCGTTTATAATTTCCTCCTTTACCTTTAGGTTTACCACCTCTTTGTTCAGAGCCTTTTTCTGTATTCATTTAATCTAACCCCCCATCAATTTCTTTCATAGTTTTATCCACTTTACCATCTATTTTTTTCGAGATGTGTGCACCCTTTATTCTTTCTTCTATAGGGTATACACTTTCAGAATGCGGTATTTCCATACCACCATCAACTAAACCTTTCAAAGATGCAAATATCCGACCTCCAGCTGTAGTAGATGCTCTTCCAACATCAAACACAGCCTTTTTCACACCATTTTTAACCGATCTCTTACCGGCCAAATATCCTGCCAAATAAGATGCTGGGATGCTTTTACTAGATTCCCCCCATCCAAAACCATCGAGTTGTTTTGAAGTAGCAGATGCGAGAATTAAATCCCCTTTCATTGAGAAATCTATTATTTGAATCATAACTTTAGTATTAGTAATTCTGACAGATGCTCTTGGAATCCCAGATTTTATCAATTTCAACCGTTTTCTATAATCGGTCTTTCCTTGGCGTCTTCTTCTAAATATTTTCTTTCTAGAGACCATTATTTTTCCTCCTTAAGAATTCCATCAACTTTAAGATTATACAATAAATGGGCTCTTGAATTATACAATCCTCCTTTCGATCTCAAATAGTATTTTCTATACTGCGAAGCCGTAACTCTCTTCTCCTCTCTCAGATTTCTTAATTCATCTCTTAGGGCTCTTATCTTGGTCATCCATTTCTTCTTACTAGGCGTTCTTGCATTTTTACCACCCTTTCTTCTACCATGGCCTCTTCTTCTTCCTTTTGCTCTCTGTTCATCAGCAAATCTAGCACGGCCTCTAGATACTCCCTTTTTCTGATGTTTTCTTATAAATCTTTGAACTATGAGTTGTCTAATATCATCTCTAGTAACTGCTTCCGATATTCTTTCTTGAATTTCAGCTCTATCATCAATCCAAACCCGGTGCACTCCACATTTAAGCAATTCCGCAGACACTCTTCGTTGATAATCTAGTTTCATTCTTCGCCTCCGTTTAACACTCTAAGTCCCATTTCATTTGCTCGTTCAATTATCATTTCTCGCTTTCTTAAACCAACACCACTAGCAATTCTAGCAGCATGTTTTTTAACATCTAACTCCTCTAAATCCTTCACATTTTGAATTAAAACTTCTTCAAAACCAGAAGGATGAAATCCTCTAACAGCTTTCGGTCCTCTAAATCCAATTTTTACTTTTGATGGTCTATATTTGAATCCTCTTCGTAATTTCGAATGTATACCTTTAGCTCTTCTCCAAGAAGTACCGAGACGTTTGTATCGGAACCAATTCTGTCTCTTGAATGCGGGTCTACCTTTATTTTTCTCATCACGGCATTCTAAATCCCGTTTTGTTTCATTTGAAATTTCAGGCTTAATCTTCGCTTTGTGCTCGTTCTCCTCACTCATTCGGAAATCGCCCCCTTATTTACAACATAGATTCCATCTTGGAAAACTCTTCGATCTCTATTATTAATAGAAGTACTTTGTTCAATATTAGCAGCTGTTTGTCCAACAGCTTCTTTATCATTTCCTTCAATACTGATATCTTTACCTTTAACAACTACCTTTGATTCTCCAACAATTACAGCATTTCTAGGTGCCTTTTCACCTAAGTAATTATCTATAACAACAACATCTCCCTTAACTGCTACTTTCATAGGAAAATGAGAGTACACGACTTTCATTTCATATCTAAATCCAGAATTAACACCATTTATCATATTATTCAAATGTGCTTTCCAAGTACCTAAAAGGGCCTTACCCTTTCTTCTTACATTTTTCCCAGACACACTAACTATCTCTTCACTAGTTTCAAGTTTCAGTTTTACATCATACATTCTTCTAGTTAATTCACCTCTGGGTCCTTTAACGGAACATTCTCCATCTTGATATGCTACAGAAACTCCTTCAGGAATGGCAATATCATGTTTTATTTTCGGTATATTCATTAGTAAATGTAAGCTATCAGCTTCCCTCCTGTTAGTGCTTCTTTTGCTTGTTTATGAGTCATAACTCCGCTCGGTGTGGATACAATAATAATACCAAAATCTTTGGCAGGTAAATATCTCGATTCATATCTTTCCATATCTCTCATTTTTACAGAAAATCGGGGCTTAATCGCACCACAACTGTTTATCTGGCCAGTAAGATTTACATTAAACTTACCACCTCTTTTATCATCTATATGCTCGAATTCAGATACGTATCCCTTTTCTCGCATTAATCGCAATGCTTCTCCGATAAGCCGTGAAGCCGGAACTACACATTCACTCTTACTCGAAAGAGTTGCGTTTCGTATCGTGACCAAACTGTCAGAAAGTAGATCGTTACTCATTATTTTACCTCAAGAATATTTTTTAAATCCTAAACTGGGGGCGATTTCACGGAAACATTGCCTGCAAACGTTCAGATTATATCTTCTGACCATTCCCCTTTTACGGTTGCATCGTTTACAACCTTCGATACGTCCCTTGAATACCTTTCTTTCTTTTAATTCACTCATTCTATAGGACCTCCAGTCCGAATTTATCAGACATGAATTGTTGACAATCTTCTCTAGATACGCGATGATTTTCTCCTATCTTTTTCCTAGTTTGTTTTCTCCTAGAAATCCTATAGCCGGCACGCTCAAAGGAAACGCAAACATCCAATCCATATATTCCTACATCAGGATCATATCGCTGCTCTTTATACGCAGTATAATCTGGAATTCCGAAACTGAGCCCTCCTCCCGTACTTGAGAAACAATATTTCGGCATTTTATTTTCTCTTACCCATAATGAATCTCTAAGAACTTTTTCCGCGTTTCCACCTCTTAGCGTAACTTTGCACCCAATAGGCACGCCTTTCCTTAATCCTAATTCTCTATTCGTCGTTTTTGAAATCGTTCGTATAGGTTTTTTACCAGATAGCATAGTAAGAACTTTTTCTGCTTTTTCTAATTTATCTCCTCCTTCTCCAACACCTATATTCAGAACTACTTTACCTACCTGAACATTTCTCATTACATTCATGATTTATCCTCCTCTACGGTTATCAAAGATTTTTTAGTATCTCCAACTACAAATACATACGGTTTAACAGTTTCAAAACCATCACAAATTACCTCATCAACCTTTGTTCCTCTTATTTCTTTATTGTCTATTATTTTGGTTATTTTGCCAACATTAGTTCCACCAGTTATGTATGCATGTGCACCTTTTTTCATCTCCAAAACTTTCTTAACTTTTCCACTTGGTATTTCAATCTGAAATACATCTCCAACTTTACATTTTTTATTATAAATTAAATTCGCACCATCGTGGAAATTAATCTGAGTTTTACCACCACGAACCGTCGTTTTTCCTTCTACTCTTCTCAACTTCCATCCCGCTTCAGCCTTTTTAATTGAATTAAATTGTAATTTACCATTTTTGTCCAAAATTACTCTGAAATATTTTTTTGTGGAAGGTATAGATAGAACATCCATCAAACCAACACCCCATTTATGACGTCTTACTACACGGCCATCTACGTGTATTAACCCATCATTTACAATTTTCTTCGCTTCTTTTACCTTGTCACAAATTTTCAAATAATCTCTAAGTATTGTTGAGATTGGAATACTTAAATCCAAAGAATGAGGTCCAGGATTCGGCTTAGTCGTCCATACGTTTACCTTCTTCTCAATAGACCAGCTTCTAGGGGCGGTTAGTCTTTTCATATAACTCATTGGTTTTCACTCTCCCTTATTCTTTCAATTAAATCAGCTTTCTTTCCTGATACTGGCATTGCCTTTTCTTTCAAAATCTCTTTCAATTCAGTAACTTTCATATCTTCATATTTTACCACATTTTCAGATTCTTCTGGTTTTTCTTCACTTGGAGCTACTTCTTTCTCAGATTCTTCTGGTTTTTCTTCACTTGGAGCTACTTCTTTCTCATGCTCTTCT
>MIZB01000054.1_pt1 | contig 11916 bp, 6 predicted proteins | sample 888171 | NCBI WGS metagenome assembly MIZB01 (sample SAMN05440186, study PRJNA335308) | marine metagenome | isolation source: marine water
TTTAATTTTGAACCTAAACTAAATAATCTAGTAATTGGGTCTGCCATATTTATTCATGAACAACCGGTTTAAATACAAATGGCCTGTAAGTTTCTAGAAAAAAAACAGTTCATTTATTCCATTCAATTGCTTTATCTAAAAAATTCTGGAATATTTCGGCACCGTTTTCTGTATCTTCCACCTCAGGATGATATTGAACACCAGCATAGGGAAGTGTTTCATGCTGCATTACTTGAACTTGACATGCATCTGACGAAGCCATTATTCTAAAACCTTGAGGCATGCTATGAACCTCATCATTATGAGACTCCCAAACATTAAATTCTTTTGGAAATCCTTTCAATATCCACCCCTCCTCAATAAGAGAAACTAATGAAGAACCAAATTCGGGTATGGCAGCAGGTCCTGCTTTACCTTGGAAATGGGTGGCCATATATTGATGACCTACACAAATGCCCAAAATGGGCCATCTTTCTAAACCTAAATATTCTGAAGTTAAACCTAACGCCTCAGATTCACTTTCAATTCTTGGAGCGCCTCCAGATAAAACTAAAGCTTGAAATCTATCTAATTCTTCAATTGGGGTCACATTCGAAATAATCTCAGCTCTACACCCTAAATAATTAAGAACTCGATATTCACGATGCGTCCACTGTCCTCCATTATCCACGACAGCTATTGGGAAATTATCATAGGACATACTAGTTATCTGGAATCTCCTTCTTTAATCTCTCTAATCTGTCAATTCGATCCTCTGAAAACTTACTTATCGCTTCAATCACCCATCTAGGGCTCAAATGAGCTTCATCTATAATCTGTTCTAAAGTACCTCCAGTCCTCCATCTATTATCCCAATCTGGAGACAAAGAATACTCAGATACAATTCTATTAGATATCCAATTCTTCATAACACTTAGGCCTGTATTGGTAATTACCATTGAATCGGCCCATTCCTGATCGCCTACTACTGAGGATTTGTACTCAGCTGTCTGCATATCGAACAACTCCCAAGATATAGCTGAAACAATTTTAACATTAAATTTTGAACTGATCTCATCAAGAATTGAAACAACTGTATTCGTAGAACTTGTTCCTCTAACAATTACAACACCATCTTTAGGTCTAGAATCATAATCTCTTATCAAGTAAGCACCTTTGGAAGCATCAAAATGACTAGCTATTCCCAATTTTTCTCTATCTGGAACTTCAATTGCAGGTCTTGTCAAATGAAGTGCTACTATTGGAACATCTGTGGAAAATGCTGCAGCTAGGGCTGGTGCAACATCATTGTGTTCCCAAGGATGAATATTTATTATGTGGCCTTTCGGAAAAAGCTGAGTAACTCCCGGTGCAAAAATTCCAAAGTGAGTTCGACTGTCTTCTGCAGTTTCTGGGCCTGAATGGCCTGCAATCCACAACAACTTACCCACTTTTATCTGTGAATCTTGTGCGATCTGACTAAAAAGACGTATTGGACCATATTTCAGGTAACTAAATGAACCATAAGTACTAAATGATCCAATAAAACCATTAAAAGAATCAAGAGTATCTGAATTAAAATTAACCGTAGACAAACCTGCCATCATTCCTGAATTTGCAAATTCAGTAATTCCTTGAGGCATAAGAGGTGAAGAAGTGTTACTATCTTTACTATACATGCCCATATCTTCCATGTCTCCCCAACCTTTAGAAAAACCTGAAATATTAGTAGAATCTGCTAAGTCTGCTGACATTGCTACAAAAAGTGGGCGACCGTAATTTTTCCGAGAATAAGAATTAAGCCAAGAGGCCACTTTAGAAAAACCTACACGATTCGGTATCTTATCTCCAGGTTTTGCAAATAAATCTGAAGGATAATTGGAGAAATTAAATAATTCTTTATCATCTAAAGGATTAGTTTCCTTAACTGTACATGAATCTAGTTTATCTGGTACTGAATCGCCCAATTCAACTAAACGATCTGCTAAGTAATCTACTAATTCCTGATTATTGTGTAAAACGGAAAAAACCGTTTCTAAATATGAAGCACCTTGCTCTACCTGTTGTTCCCTTGTACTGGCTGCGTTTTCTCCAAAATTATCAAATTCTATTCCATACTTTGATGAAAAATCTTCCTTAGTTTTCCAAAATAAATCTGAATTTCTTTTATGTGGGGCGCCATGTGACTTTTCGTCAAATTTATGATAGCCTCGTCCTTTACGAGACTTAGCAAATATCATTTTTGGGATTGCTGATTTTGAATTGCCAATAATTAAATCATAGTAAGCTTCTGTAAAAGAGGACCAGTCCTCGCAATTATCAGTACCTTCAACATGCCAACCACTCGTTTTGAAAAGCTCTTCCGGTGTTGATTTGACTATGCTACTGAACGGACGGCTGTCTATACCATAATCATTCCAATCAATATAGTAAACTAAGTTTCCAAGTCCAAGACCCCATGCGGAATTCAAGGTTTCATGTGTAACACCAGTACTCAAGCCACCTTCACCTTCAAATGCAAAAACTTTTACTTCTTCAGAACCTGCTAATTTATGCGCTAATGCAGCGCCTGCAGCAGCTGGAGAACCGTGACCACTTGGTCCTGTATTGGCTTTGAAAAATAATGTTTTACCTTCCATTTCTGCATGGCCTGGAAGCCCTTTGTTTTGTCTTAAGGTTAGCAAATCCTCCCAAACCAACTGAAACTCTTCCCCATTCTTAACTAAATATTTAGAATCTTGAGTTTGGGCAAACTTAATTCGAAGAGACTCGTTCAATACTGCTAGAGTCGCATAAACCATTGGGTTGTCATGACCTGCAACCAAAACAAATCTATCTGCAAAGCGCTTTGTGGGATCTCTAATATCCCATCTCATAGCTCCTGAAAGTAAAGTAATTAACATTCCGTGAACTTTGGAACGAGAGCCACCGGGGTGGCCACTTTGACTTAAATTTAATGTAATATCAATACACTGATCAATTAAATCTTTAGTAATTTCCCAAAAACGATAATCATTTTTCAAATCTGAGGGGCTCTTCATATATTCGGGATTAAAGTATTGTTTTTAAGTTTCTGCTTACCAATTAATCTTCAACTTGTCTTGCAAGATACCCTCTTGAAAAGAGAATCTGAATTACAGACCACAACATAAAAAAGACTAAAACTGACAATGCTTGACCATATATTGTATTATATTCTATGGAATTCGAAAAACTATATGGTAACAAGCTTCCTAATAAATCATGAAATAAAAAGGCAAACGATGTCAGAATCATTGTAAATGCTAAAGTTATCATTAATGTCGTTAGGAACCAAACTAAAACATCTTCATATTCTCTCGAATAAGACATCACTCTTGCTAATCTACTATATCTTGCATGCCCATAACTCAACTCCAAATATAGCATAAAACTAAAAACAAATCCTAGAATTGGGTATATTTGATCATTAGTGTTACCTGATAAACCAAGAGGCATCGATAATATGAGAAATGCAGATATTACTTGATTATTTATTTTATTTTGCCAAATACCAACCATTCCTGTAGATACGGGAAGGCCTATTATTACCCAAAAAAGTAACTGTTGAAGTATCTCGTAAGGTATCCACTCTGCACCAAGAATATAGCCAACAAAAATTAATACAAAGAAAGAAACTATAAAGATTAAAACATAATCATACACTTTTTTACTAGAATATAACAAGATATTCGTTGTTCCTAAAAGAAGCCCTATCAGTATTCCTGCTATGACTGAGGCATTTAGTTCATTAATTACATTACTGCCGTACAATCCCTTACTGAAACTATTTAGGGCACTAAAGAATAAAGAGTCATTAAGAGGATTAATCAAATAAGCAAAACTCAAACTTAACATTAACGCTAACGTTGCAACGGATTGCATAATTGCCAAAGTATTACTTGTTTTCATTAGCGTATCACCTCTGAAAGGGATGTCGACAACACTGTATCTGGATTCCAGCGCATAGCTCTAGCACCCAAAGAGCGTGCTTCTGTAATCTTATTATCTAAAGAAGCTGAAGCTGTAAAATATACTGTTGGTGAGATGATTCTAGAATCTCTATCGTAATCTAAAGTGTCTGGAGCTATAACTGTCAGCTTAAATCCGCGTGCTGTAATTTCACGTAAAGCGGTAGCACTTGTTTTATCATTCTCTAAGGTAGATATTACCATTACAGGAGAACGTGGTGTAAAATTACGAAGATCTCCCAATACTGTATGCAATCCGAGTGACCCTGATGCCTTAACTTCGGCCAATGTAGTCAAAACCTTGTAAAGATGCCTTTCACCTGTATCTGGAGAAATGACATTTACAGACTCTCCGTACGTAATTAGACCTACTCTGTTACGTGTTCTTAAAAAGAAATTTACAAGTGATGCTGCTGCTTTACATGAATAATTCAAAGGATTACGTAAAACTGTACCAGTTCCTGTAATCTCTCTAGCATCCAAAACAATCATAATATCTGAAATATCTTCTCTCTCGAATTGATTAACCATTAATTTCCTGGTACGCCCGAAAACTCTCCAATTTATGTTCTTGAAATCATCACCTGGAAAATATTCTCGAATCCCATAAAATTCCCCACTCGTTCCAATTCTTCTTATTGGCATAGCTCCTTGATACATCTTTGGGAACTCAGTGGATAAGTCAACACCTTCAATTTGCTCAATTTGAGGTAAAACAACTAAACTTGACTTAGATTGTATTTCAGATTCATAATAAAACAAAAATGAAGGATTATAAATTCTCAGTCTCGGATTGCCTAGCCTAAACTGCCCACGTAACCTACAATCAAGTACATACTGATTAACAACAGTCTCACTCTTTCTTAAACGAATAACACTATGATTTAATCCAGATTGAACTTCAACCTCAGAAGGTAAATTATCATATATTTCTAAGAAACCTACAGAACGACCTTTATTTTGTACCACTAAATCTATACTTACACTACTATTCTCAAAGACTTGATCATCATTAAAACTTCGGGTAACTTTGACCTCAATTGGCCTAGTATTAACAAGGCTATGAACTGCTACAAATGCTAATATCGTAGTTCCAAGTAAGAAGAATTGAAGATTATTTATAAACGGGGCAAAAAGTACAAGAATAACGCCTAAACCAACGTAAACAATTGCCTTACGTGTCCACATCGCACTATTCCACAGTTACAGCTGGAACTTGGACAGTCATAAGTAATTCACCTATAACTTCTTCTACATTTACACCACGAATACGGGCCTCGGGTTTAAGAATAATTCTGTGACCAAGCACAGGAATAGCTGCTCTTTTAACATCGTCAGGAACTACATAATCTCTACCTGAAAGAACTGCTAAAGCTCTAGATAATTTAAACAATCCAAGACTACCACGAGGACTCGAACCAACGGCAACACGAGGATCTCTGCGAGTGGATTGAACTAAGTCTACAATATATCTCATTACTTCTTTCTTAACAAATACTTCTTCAATAGAATCGTGCATTTCAACTACAGTATCCGGTGTTGCTCTAGGTTTAACTGAAAATGAATCCTTCTTTCTCTTAGAACGCCCCTCAAGGATACCTGTTTCGACATCCTCATCTGGATATCCTACACTTAATTTAATCAGAAAACGATCCATTTGAGCTTCTGGAAGAGGATATGTTCCTTCATATTCAATAGGATTCTGAGTGGCTAAAACAATGAAAGGGGCAGCTAACTTGTGAGTTGTTCCCTCGATAGTAATCTGTTTCTCTTGCATTGCTTCTAGCAAAGCTGCTTGAGTCTTTGGTGGAGCTCTATTGATCTCATCAGCCAAAAGAATATTACAAAAAATAGGTCCCTTACGGAATTTAAATTTATTTTTCTCAGGATCATAGAAATAAGAGCCAGTTATATCTGCAGGGAGTAAATCTGGAGTAAATTGTATTCTCTTAAATTCGCAACCCAAAGCATCTGCTAAGGTGTTGGACATCAACGTTTTTGCCAAACCTGGAAAATCCTCAAATAAAATATTACCATTTGCTAAAATACCTGCCATGACCATTTCAATAGTTTGCTCTTTACCTAGTACTACGTTAGAAACTTCATCAGCTATTTGTTTTGCGGATTTATTAGTTTTCTTAATCAGGTCAAGAGATTGACCGGAAGCTGGCTCGACATCTTTTTCGCTACTCAATTTACCACGTACTCAATTTTTTAGCTACACTTCTGAGGATATCTGGCCTTATTTCTTGTGGATTACTCAGAAGCTTCTTAATGTCTTCATCTAAGGCCACATTATAACGATTCAGTATATCTGGCAACATACTCATTCTATCATTTCTGGATTTATCATCAAACTCATAGATTTGATGTTTAAGACGCAGTCTTTCGAGAAAAACATCTTGAAGGGCCATAATGCCTTTGTCAAGGCTATGCCCATAAGATCTAAGAGGTCTGGGTTTTCTAATGTCAAAAATATGATACCAACGCTTAGGTTCAGCTTGTCGCATGGATAAGCCCATTGTCATAATTATAACTAAAACAAGAACATTCAACCTAATTACCTGAATAATTAGAGTGTCTCCAGCTAGAAGAAAATAGAAACCTAAAGCACTTTGAAATAAACTAGCTCCAAAAGACTCTTGAGTATGTCTAGATTCATCAAACAAAATATCTCCTTCAAATCCAACCATAGACTCAACTAAGTTCAGCAGAAAATCTGAATTTCTATCTTCATTCCACATCATATTTATAGGTAAACTAGAATCTGAAACGAAAACTGCAGTTCCAAGTTGATTCCCTTCTGCTGACTTCATCTCACACCTCATTCCAACTGTAAATCCCTGAGGACCTGAAACCTCATCTTCAGGAGTTATCAATCCATCATCATCTGAATCAATCCAAGAGTTCTTAGAAGTCGAAATGAAGACCCTCTTATTCCATTCAAAGCCTTGACTCCAAAGGTTAACATATTGAGAACCTAAATCCCTGATTGCCACGGGTTCATTTAGAAGAATATTATATGACTCTCCATCCACTATTGCAGTAGTAGGAATTAAAGAGAGATTATCTCTATAATTCTGATCCCATAGTTTGTGTTTTACAAACTCAATTGCAAATAATTGAGCAATTGTATTAGAATAATCAAAATCTCCGAAAACCAATATGCTACCTCCCTTCTCCATGTACTTTGCCAAAATTTCTAATTCAAGTGAAGAATAAGGTGATTCTGTCCCTACTATTACAAACAAAGTAGAAGATGGATCTTCTATTTCATCAAGCACTCCTGGATTAGATAAAACTGCACTGACAGTATAATTTGAATTAGTATTGTCTTCCAAGTTCTCTCTGAAATTTGAAATGTCATTCCAGTCATCATCATATGCAGACAATTGAGGGTCTCTCTCGGCTACGTATTGTAATAAAGGAAATAAAACTAAGGTACAAACTGCGATTGTAGCAAAAAGAATGATGATACCTGAACGGCTAGAAATCTCCATACTATTTTTCTAACATTGAATCGTTCAAATCTAAACTTTCAACTACAGTTCTCAATGCGGATACTGCATTAATCCTTTGATCATCATCTAATTCCTTTTTAGTATAATCAGCTTCTTCATACAGAATAGTCAAACGTGCAACTGAATCTTGATCTAAAGATAGAGCTGTGCGTAATGCCTCTTGGAATTCTCTAACTGTTTCAAAATGTTTCCTAAGATAACCATGACCTTGCAAAACCTTACACATTTCCTTGTAAGAAAATACAATAGAATCTCTATAATCCATATTTGCCTCTAGTGCTAAAGCTGTAGATTCTAAAATTCTTTGGATTTCTCTGAGATGACGCTCTCTATACCATTTCCAACCAAGTAACACACCAGAGGAAGCTACAACAGTAGCCCCTATAATTGCCCATATCGCGTAATTAGATTGCTGTGATGGTGCTCTGTAAATAATTGTAGATTCAATACTGCTAGCTACATATTCTTCATTTCCTGTATAATTCACAAGAATATTCATAGGAACTGTTGTATTACCTGAGTAGTAAGAAGAGAATGTTGCCGTACCATTAAAATCTGTAACTACCATTGTAGTCATCCCTAGTGGTTCAAAAGATATTAGTAATGGAGCACCTGAAACAAAAGATCCATCGTACATTTGAAGAGTAATTGTACCTGTAAAATCTTGCTTGTATTCTAGTGAAGCTGGGATATCTAATGTTAAGAATGTCTGTCCTTGAACAAACAATTTAGAAGTTGTACTATTACCAATATAGTAATTATTTCCAAGTGATTCTACAGTCAAATTATGATAACCTAAAGAAGTTCCAAAAGGAATCTCTAAATCAATTTGGAATTTACCATCTGTATTTGTTTTAGCAATCTGAGGAAAGCCTGAATCTAAAGTCAATCTAACTTCTAAACTAGAAACTGGACGATTTGCCTTGTCAAATACAAAACCTGAAATTACTTCAGTTGAATTTGTCATAGAAGTATAATCTGGCAAGTCAATACGAATATTATGAGATACCTTTAACACCCAACTTGACGTAGAAGAAAGGTAGAACTCATCTGGTATGTAAGTTACCATTATCGTATTTGGTCCTGCAATACTTTCATCTGGAACAAGGTAAGTCTTATCAAAATAACCGCTAGAATCTGATTCAATTGTTTCAATGACCTTACCTCCAAATGAAAAACTTAGAGTAGCGCTTAGGGGGTTACCCATATCATCTCTTAAGGTTCCATTAAATGTGAAAGATTCACCTACAATAACTTCTGAATCTGAAAATAGTTCAATATTTGTAGATGCTAAAACAATAACTGCTTGTTCTGAAGAAGTTGGAAGATAATAGCCTGAACCTAAATAATCCCATTTAGCAACATAATTACCCAATTTTTTATTAGGTGATAAAGTTATATTTTGCTCAGCCAACCCATTCACATCTGTAATTAAATGATACTTTTTACCATTGAATGTAACATTAACATGCTCATCTACCATAGGTTTACCTAGATCGTCTAATAAATATGAACTTAGGAAGAATTCCTGATTACGGAAAACTTCAATCTCACTAAATTCAAAAATAGTATTAGATAAGATTTCTGAATGAGCTATATTATCTGATAAAATGTAAAAATAAGAACCTTTGAAAGTTACTTCAATATTATGTGAACCTAAAGAAGTTTCTGCTGGAACTAAGAAGTCAAAGCTGTAAAGGCCTAAATCTTGTGTTGTGGTATTTCCTATGTAATTCCCGTCAAAGTAAACTTCTAAATTCAAATCAGAAAGACCTACGCCTGCAACATCACGAAGATACCCTGAAACGATTGTAGATTGATTTCTATAACCTCCTAACCACTGTATTACTATTTCAGTTTCTCTTTGAACAAATATTTCAACTTCATCGGAGGACTCTCTAAGATAATTCTGATCTTCTACTTTAGCCATTAATGAATGATTACCTACTGTGGTGTCATACGGTAACTTAAAACTACCTTCAAATGCACCATTAACTGATTCTACAGTAGTTCTGGTTATTCCATCCCATAATATCCTAATCTCTCTATCTAATGGAACATCCAGATCATTCTTAATTGTCCCATTAAAGGAAACATTGTTACCTGCAATTACTGAATCACTAAATCCAATGATTTCAATAGAAGTACTGCCCCATATTGTATAATTTGCAATGTAATTTGAAGGAAGATAATAACCAAATCCACCAAAATCAAGTTCTACTGGAATTATGCCTACGGGATGATCTAAATCTGAACAACTCCATTCATCATCGCAAACAAAGCTAAAGCTACCATTTATATCTCCAGTAACATATCTTAAATAATCTCCATTCCAAAATATATTAACCTCAATATCTTCAACTGGCTGACCTCTATCGTCTAATATTGTTCCATTAAACCAAACTGTTGAACCTCTTACTAATTCCGTATCAGGTATAAAAATTGATGTTTCTGACACAACAGTAAACTCTACTGTTTTTGATGCGTTATCGTAATAAGGTTGCGAAGTATTATCAAATATAACTTGAACTGTTACTTTACCCAGCAATTGAGCATTTGGCACTAAATAATCTTTCAAATATGAACCACCAAAGCCAGTAGTTGAAGATCCATCAAGTTGATTATCTCCCCACACAAAGGAAAGATCAATTCCTGATATCGCTAGTGAATTCTCATCTCGTGCAAACCCAGTAAGTTCAACTTCCTGATTACGCAAAACTTCAATTTCATTTAGTTCAAGGACAACCTGCTTATGGAAAAATACGTCTTTTTGAGAATTTACCCCTAAATTATACCTCAATTCTGAATAACTAATCTTTAAGGTGTGTGAACCTACATCTAAATATGAGGACTCTGGAACATATTCAAAATTAAAACTACCATTTGTAATGAAAGATTCAACAAAAACATCATCGAAGTAAAATACTAGATTTCCAGTAAAAAGCGTACCATTATCCATTGAAAGATTACCTGAAATTATAAATTTATCTCCAGCATAAAAATGATTACTATCTAACTGAAAATTAATTATGGTTTGTTGGTAAATTTCAGTGATTTGTGAATCTGCAGAACCATCGTGGAAATAATTACCTCCAAAATTGGCAGCCCAAGTTAAATTACCGAGTAAAGAGTCAAGCATGACATCATAATCATATGAAAAATCTCCATCCGGTTCAGTAATTGCTGCACCTAACAGTTCACCATCCCAAAATATCTCAATTTCTTCTTCCGATATTGGCTCACCTAGATGATCGCTAAGTCTCCCTTCCAAAGTAATTGTTTCACCTCTAGTAATCTTTAAGGAATTAGAATCTAAAGTAACTGTACTCGTTCCAAGAATGGCAAATGGCAATTCTACTTTTTCATCAGGCAATGTTTCACTTGTGCTAGTAAACGTAACAATTACAGTATAGTTACCTGCTGCTAAATCTGCTGGAACTGAAACTTCTGTAGACCAATTAGCTTCTACAAGATCGAATGAAGACAGCTCAGAACCTGATAACTCAACAAGAACATTTCCATTGTTTACAGCCTTATCTAAAACACTCCCATTAACATAAAAGTTATTGCTGACATATTGCCTATCTACTGAGAGATTAGCGGTTAAATTTACCGTTTCATCCATAATAATTAAATTAGTTGTAACTGTATTCTCATTCAGATAAGTTGAACCATCAAAATGAGACTCCAAACGATAATTATCATCTGATACTGGTTGACCATCCTCTGGAACTGTCCAATTGAATACAAAATTACCAAATGAATCTGTTGTTGTTGTACCTAAATCACAGCGATATCTTTCCCACCACCTATCTTCTCTAGGGTCACAATCCAATGAACCTGGTTTATTCCCTTGCCAGGTAGGCTCCCAAACCTCAAACTCAATCTCCTGATTAGAAGCTGCAATTCCTCCTAAGTCTAACAAAGTACCTGAAATAATTAAATTCTGACCTTTACCAACTGAAGATGGAGCTGAAACTGTCAAAAATGTGTCTGATGAAACTTCAATTATCTCTGGACCATCTATTCCAATAAATCCTTCCTTGTAAGATGCTGCATAAATCTCATTTAGGCCAGTAAGTGCTGCAAGAAAATCTGTAGAATTATAATCAAAAGCACCAGAACTATCTGTAACTGTAGAACCTATTTCAAATGCAGGATTAATATGTTCGCTATCCCACATTCCGAAGCCTATTGGGAAATTGGACAATCTAGTTCCATTCTCATCTTCTGCATAACCTGTAATGCGAAGTGTTTCACCTTTTTCAACTTCTTCAGGTGAATAATTGTCTATAACTATTGTGACTTCAACACCAGTCATGTTATCTATATCATCGGGATCCATTTCGTCAAAATCAAATGTATCTCCATCTTCATCTTCATCATCAGGTCTATCCAGAGTAGTACTACTTCCAGTTCCACCTAAA
>MIZB01000234.1_pt1 | contig 11824 bp, 9 predicted proteins | sample 888171 | NCBI WGS metagenome assembly MIZB01 (sample SAMN05440186, study PRJNA335308) | marine metagenome | isolation source: marine water
GCCATTTCATCATGGACTGTGATGGGCGTTTTTCTCAGAAGATATTTATCGGATTCAATCCGAGCAAAACAGTTCAATTATATCCTAGGATTTTTGCTTAGTTTAGTGGCACTAGACTTGGCACTTCACGACGAAATTATTAGCAAATTATAGGTCTGTATTGAGCACTAGTGCTAAGCACAAACAACCTAATCTATATATATCAAAAGATTTTTTATGATACATGATGAAAAACCGTATCTTTGGTATGGCTCTTTTGGCAACTTTATTCTTTGCTGGAAGTGCTAATGCTGAAACTACCCCACTAGATACCTCAGACAATGTCGCTATCAGTTTCTGGATTGCAACTGCATTGATGTTAGCCTCAACTGTCTTTTTCCTGGTGGAAAGAAGTAATGTCGCTCCAAAATGGAGAACCTCTGTTACAGTGGCCGCACTCGTTACAGGTGTCGCATGGTATCACTATACATATATGCGAGAACACTGGGTTCTTACTAATGAAAGTCCGTTAGTCTTAAGATATGTTGATTGGATAATTACGGTCCCACTACAGGTTGTAGAATTCTACCTAATACTTGCTGCGATAGGCGTTGCTTCAGCAATGCTCTTTTGGAGACTGCTAGGTGCTTCTGTAGTAATGCTAGCTTTTGGATTCTTAGGAGAATCTGGGGCAATGAATGAAATGGTTGCATGGGCTATTGGAATGGCTGCATGGATCTACATAATATACGAAATATGGGCAGGAGATGCAAAAGCTGCGGCAAATAATGCAAGCGAAGGAGTCCAGTTCGCATTTACTTGGATGACATACATCCTCACTTTTGGATGGGCCATTTATCCAATAGGATATCTTTATGGCGCAGGAACACTTGGTGACAATCCAGACACTGACATGTTGAACATTGTCTATAACATCGCAGATGTTGTTAACAAAACTGCATTTGGAATGATGGTATGGTATGCAGCTACAATTGATACTGCAGCTGAAAAGTCTGATTAAGTCATCAAATAAAGAATGGTTCTCGTCCCTCAACAGAGGGACGGCTCCACACTAAGGTCATGAATAGATTTTTGTATGGACACGGTATAACTCTAGTAATGAAAATAGGTATTGTAATAAGTCAAATAGACCCAGAAACTGTTTGGAATGCTTTTAGATTTGCTAATTTCTCTTTAGGGAAAAAGCATGAAGTTCGAACTTTTCTAATTGGAAAAGGAGTAGAATGTGTTGAGATAGTCAATAAAGAATTTCCAGTAATAGATGAAATTAATAAATACGTCAAATCTGAAGGGGAAATATTTGCCTGTGGAACCTGCTTAGTTTCCCGTAATAAAGAAGGAAGTCCAATATGTCCTATGTCCACTATGAATGATCTTATGAACTTAGTAGAAGAATCTGACAAAGTAGTATCTTTCTAATATGTATCTAAAGCAAATAATTACCAAAATAATTTTTTGAGAACCTTATTTATATCTAGTCGAAGTCGAAGTTATGGAAGGCTAGGGCGTCGTCACTCATGGAAACATGAAACCCCTAGTAATTCCACTTTAATTCTTTCAATTTTTATCATAGATTGGAGTTTCATCAAGATGCATTGCTGCAGAAAAAATCCACCATGCTATTAAGTCAAATGATTGTACCAAACTCTGTTTCCCTGTGCCATTGTCAATTACCATCATCTCAAGCATAGTCTCTAAAGTATCACAATCAGCATGATAACACTCTGAACCGCCAGTCAAACTCCCCCAATCAACACTTACAACTCCTAATTGATCTGCAAATCTCTCATAATCTGAACGCCCTCTATCGCTGTCATGCACCGATATGGACTGTCTCTTTTGATCTGAAGAATCCACATCTTTCATAGAGGCATAACCTTCTGTATCAAAAATGACTCTACCTAATCTCAGTGCTTCTGAAGTATTATGATTATCTGTACCAATCCATTCCAGAAGGCCTATCATTTCCCATTGATCTCCAAGATTCTCATCGTCGTAATTAGGAATGCAATCAACTACTAGAGTGTAATATCCTGGCCAATTTGTACCGACTGCATCAGCATTAAGATAATTCGTAACTATAACACCAGACGGAATTGTTTCAATCCACATATCACTACCATCGTATCCATTCTCTTCATTACTCCACAAACAAACAACAATAGTACGTCTGTGATCAAACTGGGCAAGACCTCTAGCTGCCTCTAACACTAATGCAACTCCTGCCTTGTTATCATGGGCGCCTATGCTAGTACCTCCACCAGGACCACTGCCAGGTTCAGCAACATCTAAATGAGCACCTAAAACTAGCCATTCATCAGGATATAGATTTCCTGTCTTGTAACCACATACATTCTCAGCTCTAGGGCTGCTTGCTGTTCGGTAATTGTGTATTTGGGCATCATAACCATAAGAAGTCAACTCTCCAGCAAAGAAATTTAGTGCATTTGTATAATCTGGTTGAGGAGGTTCTGTGAAAGGCCCCCACAAATCATTGAAGTCTCCATCCACTGCAATTACCTCCATCATTTCGAATACCGTTAAACCATCAATTAGACCTGAACCATGTAAGGACCCTTCATCCGTAGAAATTCCTTCTCTAACTGGCCTTAAAACATCTAAAAAACTATATTCTACTGAACCTGCAGTAACAACAGAACGTTCTAGTGATAAAAATGTTGAATTTATAGACTTTACTTTAGCTCCAATATTATCTTCTAAGCCTAAATAATTCCCATCTCTTTCAACCCATTCTCTCCAACTTTCATTTGTTTTTCGAAGTGGCCACTCTTCACGCCCGTATTCTGCCATCAAAAAAATGCACTCTTCACTACTAGGAGGTACAAGAATTTGAATAGTGTGAGATGAATATGATCTATCAAATTCCAAAACGGTCCCATTTTGGATATAGGTGGTTTCTGGATTATATACCAAATAAGGAATCAAAACACTCATGCGATCTGAACTTATAATTTGCAATATTTGTAATTCGCCTCCAATTAAACTATCTACAGAAAATGAGAGGCTAAGTTCAGAATCTACCGTATCTTCTACACATCCCGAAACTGCCGGAAATACCAACAGAAAAACAAGAATCTTGGGTAGTAAGGGAGAATGTACCATGAAAAACCATAATGACCTAGCTTTTAATACTTCTATTAAATATTTATACATTATATAATTTAATATACATTAATCAATTATAATATTTAAAGTAGTTATACTATTTTTCTTTGTCTTTAGATTCAGTTTCCAGAGACTCAGCCCCTACAACTTCTGCATCTGCTTCAACTACTTCAGATTCAGCCTCTACAATCTCTGCATCTGCTTCAACTACTTCAGATTCAGCCACTACAACTTTTGCATCTGCTTCAACTATTTCAGATTCAGCCACTACAACTTCTACATCTGCTTCAACTACTTCAGACTCGGCCTCTACAACTTCTGCATCTGCTTCAACTACCTCAGCCTCAGCTTCTAAAACTTCAGTTTCAGTTTCGACTGTCTCAGATTCAGCTTCCACTACTTCCAAACCTACAACATCCGTTGCAGATTCTACAACCTCTGTTTCGGATTCTGTATCTGTTTCATCTTCTTCAACGTTATCAGCTACAGGAATAACAGGAGAAAGACCTGCTGGACTGTAAACTATGTCGCCAGTACTTTCATCAAACAATATCATTGCTTCTTCATCAAAAAAGAATTCTCTATCATCATCTGTAAAGGAACCTACCACCTCACCAGTATTAATATCGAAAAGGAGTCTGGCTTCTGGATCAAAAAATAGTGCAGGTTCTGGTTCTGGCTCGTCTTCAACTTCTCCTAATCTTTCCAATGTAGATGTAATCAAATATATAGAAGGAACAAGCATACCCACAAAGAAAACTATGAAAGCTAAACCTATACTCCAGGTAGATTTCTGATTGATAACATCAATTTGAGGATCATTAGTGAAATAAACATCACAATTATCTACACCAGCTATAAACATGTCATCATCATAGAGACATGATTTGTCTGTTCCAATGTGATCTTCATGTACTGCATCAGGGATTGCCATAACTGAATAACTAGCCATAAAAAGAAGAAATATTACAATAGCAATATATGATCCAAAGGTAACTGCTGAGAACTCGGCTTTACTAATGTTAGGTATTAATTCATAATCTCTAACAAAAATCAAAATAGAAGATAAAAGAGCTATGAAAGATATAGCATAAACTATAAGACTAAGATTGTAAAAAACAATACCTCTTTGCTCATAACCACTATCTGCGTATGAGATAGTACTGTCTTCACGGTTTCCAGTTTTATCGAGTCCATCATATTGACTATTATCTACTTCATCCAGATAGAAATTAAAATCTGAATTTTTAACTAATCCATCAACAATATCATCTGAAGCTGTGTAAGTATATGACTCATAAGTTATAAACCAAGAACCACCAATAATCAAAACAATAGCTGAAACAAAGACAGGAATTATTGAAACTCCTTGTGACAGCTGCTTGTTAGTTATCATATTTTTGTTTAGATTGTGGTTTATTTAATAGTTTACAATCGAATAGTAGTATTGCTTAATAGATTATATTGTCTTTAAAGATTAAATAAATATAAAAAAATAGGCCTAGTATTGTCAAAAAAACGTCCTAAACCTATTAATACCTTGAAACCATACAATAAACCTGATGGGTGCAAGAACAACACTATTATTTCTCTTGGTTGCGTCATTTTTAGGAATTGCTCTTGCACTCATTCCGGCAACTAATGCTGAGATACAGATTAGTGAAATAGAACACGTTAACACTGGAACACTCAACTCATTAAATATCACCATAACAAATGATTTTGATGAAGAAACTCCCTATAGTTTAGTAATAAACATATTTAGTGAAGATCTTCAGGAAAATATAAATCTAGAATCATCCAATCTAATATTTACAATAGACCCTCTAGAAACATACAATGCTAATTTCCCATTCACAATACAACTATCTGGGAACTATATTTTCAATTTAACATTATTATCCAACAATAATGACTCAATAACAACTACTTATATAGAACAAGAATATTTATTCTATCATTCTTCTCAAATGAATTTAGAAGAAGTAATTACTGACTACTATTTAGATGATGAAGACAACGCCAACTGGAGATATAATTCAGACACTCAAAGTATTGAACTGATAAACCTAGTAAATCAATATGAAACTGGAGTCGTTACAGGACCATATAATACGATTGGAAATAAAAATAATAAACTGATAATTGAACATGAATATATTACTAGTTTGACTGCTGAATACTCAATTAGCTACACTACTGATTTTAATCAAAGCCAGCTTTACAGTACTGTATGGACTGAACTATACACATTAAACAATGAAAGTAATGAACATTTAGAAATAGAGCTTGAAACAGGAAAGAACATATATCTGTGCTTTTTAGCTACAGATACAGATGCAGATTCTGAAGATTTTTGGAATATTAAATCTATATTTTACCAACATATACCAATAAAGCATAGTTTAGAAGTAAATATTCAGGAGCATTATTTCTTTAATCTGGAGCAAACACCTGAAATAAACCTTAACCTAGCTAATAACGGCCTCTTTGATCAGCAACTCGGAAATGTAACAATTAGTATTGATTTATTTAGCACTGAAGAGAAAATAGGGACATATATTACGACCCCAAATATAGAATCTGATGAAATCCAAAATATTAACTTTAGATTCACAGAAATAAATGCACCTGGAAATTATTACTGTGATATATACATCACTTTAATTAATGATAAAATACAGTATGAAGAATTGAATACATTTTTATCTATTTCAATGCACAATATTGAAATTACTGAAACTATAGCAACTACATATGGCAAGATAAATGTAATAGCACAAACTGAAAATCCAGAATTTCTCGAATTGAATGGCGATTATTTAATAAAACCACTAACAAAGAATTATTTCCTATTAGAGATATCAAATATAAACGAGGAAATATTGTGGAATCAAGAAATCAGAATCATATCTATAATAAGCATGGATGAAATAAAGTTTAGCACAAATACTGAAAATAGTGGGAATTTAGACGTCCTTGTCTGGCCTTCAATTAGCTTTGACAGTGCTAAATTGCATTATGCTAAAGTCGTTATAAATAATGAAGGCTTTTACACCGAAAATTATGCAATATCCTATAGCTATACACCCACTTTTGTTGAAGAAATAAATGGACCTAATGAGATTACTGTTAATCCTGGTGAAAGTTTAACTTTAGAAGTAGAAATAATGCCCTTGTCAAAAATGCCTCTACTAGGTGGGAATCCACTAATAATTGAGATTTCAAACAATGGAATGGAAAGAACTGAGGGATACATACTAAGCTATACTGAGACTAAAATCAATATTGTAAGCCAAGAATGTAATCGACATTCAATATTAACCGGTCAAAGTATCTCATGTACAACTATTATTTCCAATACAGGATACATTAGTAATGCGCTTGAAGTAAACATAGGTGTTGAAACCGAAAATGGGATAGAGAAAATTATTGATCAAATAACTATAGAAGAACTAGATAATCAAGAATCGTGGAACATAAGAACAACTTACAAGCCAGAACACATCGAGAATTTCAAAATATTCACAAATATCGAAAGCGAAGGAAAATCCATTACATATGGAAAAATGGATAGTAATATTAATGTAATAAAAAGCGTTCAAGAAACTGAAGAACCTGTCCGAACATTTGCTATACCTAATATGAGCTTAAGAAATATATTCATCGCATTATCTATTGCAAGCATAGGATTTCAGTTTCAACGATCAGAAAACATGAAATATTTAACATTTAAATTTTTCATACCACTATACTCAAGACTTCAAAAAGACACACTAGCAGATGACCCAACACGGCAAAATCTATTGCGAATTATTTATGCTGAACCTGGTGCTAATTTCACCCAATTAAAAGAGAAATTAGGCCTTCATAATGGAACATTGGCCCATCACTTGCACATTTTAGAAAATCACCAAACTATCACCTCGCATACCAGTGGAAGACAACGTTTGTTTTTCCCCTTCGGAAGTGAAAACCGAATAAATATTAGTAATTCTTTGATTACAAATAGGACACAAAAGAAAATTATCAATATTGTTAAAGATAATCCAGGAATAACACAATCCATGATTTCACAACAACTCAAAGTCAGTCGTCAGAAAGTTAACTACCACGTAAATTCACTAGTTTCTAATTCAATATTAAAAATCGAAAAGCAGGGACGCATCACTAGATTGTATCCTATGCATTTCACTTAGATGGCGGGCCAGGAGGGATTCGAACCCACGGTCGATCGGTTAAGAGCCGATCGCTTTACCTAGCTAAGCTACTGGCCCACATTAAGCGTTAGAAAAAAGACGTTAAAAGATTATACCTGATTCAAACTAATTCTAAATTAACATATCACCAAGGATAAATAACAAAAATATGCCAGTACCTAGTGCACTCTTCCAATCTATGTTGGAAAACCAATTCTCAGCTGGAGTAGTATCTGTGCTTGAGTATAATGTAGGCGAAGTCGATCCTTCTTTGGAGATAACTTCTGAAGAAGCACCAGCTGGTTTGTCCCATTTACTAGAATCCCCCCAAGTTTTGCTGACCTCCGTTGAACGTATTTGATTACTAAATATATTTGAACCTTCCAAATCAATTTCTCTAATCCTTCGTTTTGAGAATTCAAGACCACCAACTGCAAGCATTATCGAAAATATCAAAACAAGAACACCGCCGAAATTATCCGTATAAATCATACTGTAAACGGCAGCACCATTCCATGCAGCATGAATTAATACTGCTAAAAAATAATATTTTAATACTACTGTAAAAGGTTGACCTTCTACTAAATATTTTGAAATGCCGTGACCTGTAAAAGAAGTAGCTACTAAATGTAAAAGTATTGAAGATACAGTCCTCAATATCACTACTGCTAAAATACCAAGATATCCTACACTTACAGCTTCTTCAGACAACCCATAAAGTACATTTTCTGTAGCTCCAAAGCCTAAACCACATGCCGCACCATAAACAAGCCCATCTTCAACCTCATCAATATTGCTGCGAACTGAAGAATTTCGAAACATTACTATTGGCTTAACAAATTCCTCGACTATTGGAGCAACTACAACAACAGACAAAATTAGTACTAAATTATCATAGTCTGGACTACCTTCAGATAAGAAAATCAACAATAAAGAAATACCCAAACCATTGAACACGATTGCAAGAAAAACACCAGATATAGCACCCCAAGCAAAAGCTAATTTTAATGCATCCCAAGGCTCTTTACCCTTTTTCTCGGAATCTCTTATAGATCTAAGATAATAATAAGCTGGAACAAATGATAAAATAGCTGCAAATAGAAAACCTGCCACACCTCCCATGGCAATAAAACCAAGGACTAAAATGACCACAAAAATCCATTGTTTTCTACTAAGTTCCATATTACTATTACTGAGAGGTTATGCTATATAAGTTATTTTCAAAATAAATTTATGATATTTCAAGCCACATGAACTCGCCCTTCATGAGCATAAAGGATTCCACGACGCATCATTTTATTGAGCTGTAATCGTGGATTAGTTATTCCTTTATCTTGAGCCGCACTTCTTAACTCGTCAGGGTCAACTCCATTTCCTGAATCTAAAGAACGCATTAATTCTAGAAGCTTAAACTTAGGAGTATCCTGAATGCCAGCATCTTCATCATCGGAAGAATCATCTCTCTTTATAGTAATACTAACTTTTTTAGATACAAAAGCTTTCTTTTTGGCAGGTAATGCCTTCTTGATTATTCGTTTTTTAGGAGTATTAGCCTCTTTGACATTCGAATCTGGAGCTTCAAGTTCATCTCCAAACTCTTCCAAATAATCTTCAATTAAATCTTTCAGTAACTCTGCAGTAGTAACCTCTTCAACCTTAGCTCTGTTATTGAATAATGCCCACTTGTTTCTAAACTCTTCTGGGATAGCCATACGGAAGTTTAAATTCTTGGGAGCCATAAGACCCTAACCTCTTTTGTATAAATATCTTATGCTAACAAAGAATCATACTCTTTTTCCAATATATCTATTATATTTTCCCATGAGAAATTTGAAGAAAACTTACGGCCAAAATCACCCATTTCTTTAGACATTTTATTATCGCCTAATATTGAAAATATTGCTTTAGATAAATCATTAGAATTATCATAGTCAACTATTAATCCGTTCTTATTTTCAGACATTGCTTCAGGAATCCCACCCACTCTAGTACCAATAACTGGAGTATTGGCTGCAGCAGCCTCCAATAACACAATTCCAAAAGCCTCATATTCTGATGGTAAAACTAGTACCTCTGCAGTAGCAAGAGCTGAACGATACACCTCATCATCTACATGACCTAAGCGATGCATCTTTACTTTCTTTGACAAAGCTAAAGCATCCAAATCTTTTCCTAATCCCATGTCAGCACCCATAATGACTAAATCAAATTCTTCAGAATCTCCAATAGACATTGCTTCAATCAAATTAGTTAAACCTTTATTTGTTGCCAATCGGCCTGCAAAAATAACAAATTTATCTGATATCTGAGGGAATTTATCTCTAAAAACTTTCTTCGACGGTACTTCCTTCCAATCATCCCAATATATTCCATTGTATATTATTTTGATATTATCATCGTTAAGCCCTATCTCTTTGACTAATACGTCCTTCTCATGATTGCTAACACAAGTAATCAAATCTGCAGCTTCCATAGTTGCCTTACCAATCTTGGAATCGTAAAAATCTCGCAGAGTCCTTCTCTTAGCACCACCCCACATTGACCATGAAGGATGAAAATGTGGAGTTATTACCCATGGTGTAGACTGTAATTTCTCTCTAATCCAACCTGCATGATTCTGAAAATAACCGTATGAATGTGTGTGAATAATGTCTGCTTTCTTTGAAAGAAAGGATTTGATCATGCCTGGAGCTAAAACATAATGAGCTTCTCCAGAGATTGTGAATGCACTATGTCTTGAAACTGGAATTCCAGAGACTTTTGAAGGCATTTTTTTCTTAACAAAAGGAGTCTCTGTGTAAAGATCAGTAGTTATGACCTCAACATTGTGCCCTTTCCCTGCCAAACCTTCTGAATATGCTTTAACCACTGTTTCAGCGCCACCCGGTGCTGGAGGATATCTCACACAACCCTGAAGTATATTCATTATATTAGACATACAAGGTGCCTTTTAAGCCCCCGACCTTGCCCCGTTATTGTCAGAAACACAAGACATTAGCAGCCCTCTATCGAGCCACCTCGAAGAACTCAGATTACATCTTATGCAACCTTTCATATCAACTATTATTATTATCCTACTGGCACTACCGTTTTCAAGCTTAATAATTGATTACTTACTGAATGTAACTAATCTTGAAATTACAAACCTGACTACTTACACTCCTACCGAATTTCTTAGATTGAAATTGTACTTGAGCCTAATCGTCAGTATTGTTATTTCATATCCTTTGTGGATAATAGGAATTTATAATTTCTCGAGCCCAGCATTGACTGATAAAGAAAAAAAAACCTTTCAAATTGGTTCCTCAGTAGGGTTTATCCTTTTTATTCTCGGAAGTATATTAGGGCTTTACTATCTTACTCCTTTTATTTTTGAAATACTACTAAATAATGACAATATTACTGTTGCAAAATTATCAATTTATAGTACTATTAAATTATTAATTTCAATATCTTTATTTTCAGGAATTTTACTAAGTTTACCATTGGCAACTATGTTTTTGATAGAACATAGTGATAATAAAATACAACTTAGAAAATATTTATATATTTTGATATTAGCCCTTATTGTTCTAGGAACACCTGAACCATCAATGATAATTAATCTAATTTTTCTAATATTCTTTGGAGTCATTATGGAATTAACTATGTTTTTTTCAGGAGGTCTAAATGCGAATTAAAGAATACCAAAAATATATCCTTTACTCAGTTATATCTCTAGCTACTTTACTCCGTATATTTCATAACTATAATTGGAAAATTTGGGGAAGTGATTCTGGAGAATATCTGTATCTTACTAGACACTTAATACAGAATGGAATCATGTTAAATGAAAATTATATTGGATGGGGAAGAGCATATCCTGACTTTCAAGGGATGCAAATTCTAGTAGGTTCCATATCTTTGCTGACAACCATAGAATATCATTATGTACTAATGTGGCTAATTCCATTAGTTTCATCAATTGCAATCCCAATGTTATTTATTATAGGAAAAGAAATAACCGGATTTGTACCTGCTTTATTTGGATCTGCGTTTTATGGAGTAACATTTGGAGTTGTGTATGCAAATTCACACCCTATGCCTGGTGGATTAGCTGAAACTTTGGGTTTTGTTGTATTATTAAATTGGATTATGATATTGAAAAATAGAAATATTTGGGTAGTAAATCCCCTGAAAAGAAACGCGTGGGCCAATATGATGAAATTCTCATTTTTTGCCCTACTAATTACGCACCATTTCTCATTACTTTTGTTAATGGGAGCCATGTTAGGAATATTAATTGTGGAAATTGCTGCAGGTAATAAGAAAATTGCTAAGGAGGGAATTATGACCATTGGCTTAATGTCATTAGCAATTTCAGTGTATTGGCTGATTTACGCTAAGTCATTCAGAAAGATGTTGGACAATAGTGCCTTTGATTTCTTACCTGAAACCATCCCTACAACTATAGTCTTGACACTTATTCCACTCGTTTCACTATTAGTTTTATGGATTAT
>MIZB01000225.1_pt1 | contig 11813 bp, 5 predicted proteins | sample 888171 | NCBI WGS metagenome assembly MIZB01 (sample SAMN05440186, study PRJNA335308) | marine metagenome | isolation source: marine water
CGATAATGGCACTATTGCTAATGAACCCCTGTATTATTTATGGCCTGAAAATGGAACTCCAGAAACAAATTTAGCTTTAATAATTAATAATTTAACATGGTATTTTTCAGCTTTTATTGAGGGAGACGGTGACGTTCCTGACCCTGAACCACCATGGGATGTATATCAATCAATTTGTATAAATGGAATTGGGGCATGTAGACATCGATCCTTTGGATTCTTTGTGACTGCTTTAGCATTGGAAGCACCAACAAGATACGTTTCTAATGAAGCTCATGCATTTGTTGAAGTTTATGTTCCAGAAGATAATACAACATTTTCAGCAAGCCACTGGAAGAGAATAAATCTAGGTGGAACTGGTAGTAGTAATACTTTGGAAAGGCCAGATGATGAAGGGGAAGATGGCGACACTTTTAACTTTGATGAAATGGATCCTGATGATATAGACAATATGACTGGTGAGCCAGTTACAATAGTAATTACAGATGTTTCACCGGATGATGATGTAGATAAAGGAGATACGATAAGGATTCAAGGTTATGTTGAAGACCAGAACGGAACTCGCTTACCTAATTTTGAGGTTGGTTTTGGAATGTGGGATGAGAACCATGCTGAACCTGTATTTGAGATTGGTCAAGCTATAACTGATGCTTCAGGTAATTTTGATGCTAATATAACTGATTTCTTAGAGGCCATTCCTGGTGAAAACGAGATTTATGCAGCATCATACAAACAAGGTTTCTTAGGAGTTGATGGCCCAGAAAACATTGAGATATTTTCAGATACTGATTTAGTGGTTGATGCGCCAGAGTCAGTGGGTAAAGGACAGGACTTAGTTGTTTCAGGAGTATTGCTAGATATTGGCGGTGTGCCTGCGGTAGGACAAACCATAGAGTTCGAAGTTTGGGAACCTAATTGGCAAGGTAACAAACCAGGAACAGTCAGATGTAATCCATCGGGATGGCAACGTTATAGGTGTGATGTAGGTACTGCTGAAACCGATGAATTTGGTAATTTTGTCTTCAGTTGGACAGTTCCTGAAGAAGGTCAACCAACTGCTGATGATGACTATCATATTGAGGCCCTTTTCACAGGTTCAACTTATCTCTATGGATCTGTTGTCACTACTGATTTAATTATACTTGAATCAACTGTAAATCTTACTGCAGAGATTGAACCTGCTAAGGAATATATTGGCAATAAATTCTGGGTAAATGGCACAGTTTCGGATGTAGCTGTATCAAATGGTAGCATAAGTGTAGAGCTTGCAGGAATAGAATTAGCTCTGTTTAGTGTAGCAGAAGTTAATTGGACTACAGAAGCCTTGGTTCCCACTGATTTAGCAGCAGGAAATTATACAGTAATTGTTACGTTTGATAGTGAAAGTGCAACATTGCCTGATGAGAGAGTAAACCTCAATTTCACAATTCTAGGAACAAGTGAAATTATTCTTGATACAGATTCACTCAAGATTACCCGAGGAGAAAATGTAACATTAGAAGGTGAATTGATTGATCATTTAGGCCAACCTCTATCAGGCCAGAGTATTGAATTGATATGGGAAGGAATTGTAATAGCAACGGTAACTACAGAAACAGATGGAGACTTCGTTTCAACATATAGTATATCGCCAGATCATGATTTGGGTAATGTTAGTTGGTTAGCTAAGTTTTCAGGTAATGATTTACATTCCGGTTCGTCTGAGTCACAAGTTTCAGTTGTATTCCAGCAAACCCTTGTTTTCGTAGAATCTGATAACATTCATTTTTATCCGGGAGAAAGCATGTTACTTAGTGGATATCTAAAAGCAGATAATGAAACTTTGATGGCAGGCTTATTATCACTTTACTTTGATGGAGTTTACCTAGAATCATTTCAAACTGAGGGAACATTTAGTTTTGAATATACTCCAGATTCCTCATACTTGGATGTAGGCCTCCATACTATTGAAATCAAATATGTTGAAGCAGGCTATAATTTAGAGGCCATAGCTTCTACAGATACTTATCTTCATAGAAAAGTATTCCTTACAATGGAGGAACAACAAGTTTTACGAGATACTGAGGTCATTATCTCAGGTTTTGCCAGAGATGAGTCTTCATTTGGAATTGCAGGTATAGACTTGTCTTTTGTTTGGGGCGACAATACATTAGACGGAGTATCAACAACTAATTTTGGAGGTTCCTATTCTAAGGATTATTTAATTCCTAATGCGCAGGTTTTAGGTAAGGTAACAGTTCAAGTTATATTTGATAATACTACAGATCCATTTTATGATAATGCTACAGGAGAAGTTGATTTTACAGTAATCTCAGAGACATTTATTCATCTTCCTGATACAGAAATAGTAAGAGGTGATCCAATTTGGTTTAATGGAACAATATTTGATGACCGTGGTCAGGCTGTAGAAGAAATTGAGGTTAATGTGTTCTGGGATGATGAGTATCTCCAAAGAGTAACTGGAGATCCAAATGGAACTTTCAGTTTCCTTTGCTCTGATGATTGGGATTGTTCAGAACCAGATCATCCAGTTGGTGTTATACCAGTCGAACTTGATTTTGGAGGATTTGGATATTATCTTCCATCAAATTACATTGCAAATTATACAATCTGGGGTCATACCAACATTACAATCACAGAATTTTCGGACATAGTTATTGCAGGTGAAAATGCAACATTTTCAGGATTTATAGAGAATGATTTGGGTATACCACTAGATAGAGAGGTTACAATTCTTTGGGATGGAATTACACGTACTAAAGTGAATTCAATTAATGGTGATTTTAGTGGTACCTTTGTTCTTCCTTCTGATACAATTGCAGGAAATCATACCTTAACTGCTCTAATCAACGATCAGAATTTCCTTCGTGGTTCTTCAGATGATGCTGAAATATTAGTAATGCGTGAAACGGAGATTACGGTTCAATGGTTAGGCGGATTTAGGAATGCAAGTTCTGTTGTTTCAGGCTATCTTCGTGATGTAGTCGGAGTTGGGTTATCAGGTCATCAACTTGATGTTTATTTCGATGGGCAGTATGTAGGTAACGTTACATCTGGCGAATCGGGTATGTTTGTTTATGATTTATTCATAGACAAAGAAACTGAATTAGGTACTCATTCAGTTATTGTTAGTTTTGAGGGATCATACTTCTATTTACCATCGGATGAATCAGCTAGTTCAGAGATTTTGGCACATACATCATTCGTAGCTGAACCATTAGAGGTCCTTCGTTTACAAGAATTCTTCTTCAGTTCATATCTTTATGATGATTTAGGAGTCCCAATGTCAAATCAAGCCGTGAATTTGACTTTTGAAGGTGTAAAATATCAATTATTTACAGATTCAATAGGATTTGTTCAGAAGAATATGACACTTTCATCTAATCATGGCCTTGGTGTTTTCCCAGCTTATTGGGACTATAGTGGTTACCAATACTATCTTCCAACAACTTATCAGCAAGCATTAGTCGTAGTTGCTTCTACAAGCATAAGTATTGACTCAGATTCTGAGGTTATAGTTGGCGAGACATTTGAGTTCAGTGGAAGAATTATAGATGATATGGGAAGCCCATTAAGCACTAATCTCAATTTCCTTTTCCATGGTCAATATGTAGGATCTTTACAAACGGACAGTGATGGACGTTTCTTCAATGAATATATAGTTCCTCATTATACAGAAGCAGGTCCAAATACAATAACAGTACAATACGTTCCAGAAGAATATTATCTTTCTTCATCTTCGACATGGCAACTTCAGGTCTATCACAATACACGTATCGAGATGGCAGAGTTCGATGGTTTAGTAAATTCAACAGTACCAGTATCTGGATTTGTATATGACAAAGCAGATAGGCCAATTGAAGGACTTAGTGTAAGGTTGATTATGGATTCAGGATTCCCAGTTGATGGAACTACAGATAGTAGTGGACAATTTAGTATTCCATTATACATTCCATCAGGAACATCTTTAGGTTATCACAATATTACAGTTTCATTTGCTGGAAATGAGCAGTATATAGATAATTCTACAGATTCAAGAATATACATAATGGGTGAAACCCAGATATTACTTGAAATTCCAAGCGCTTTACAGTATCAACAATCTTATTCAGGTCAAATAACCTTAACCATGGAGGATGGAACTCCCGTTTCGGGCGCTTCACTTTTAGTTGCATTTGAACCTAATGATGTTACTTTAATGGTAATTACAGATCTAAATGGAACTGCCAATTTTGATTCTGTTTTCTCAGGAAATGCAACAGTACCAATGATTGTCAAGGTAACATACACAGGGGATGAATATTACATAGGAAATGAAGTAGAATCCACAATTGTCTATAGACCACCACCTCAAGAATCTAATTATGCTCTTTGGATTGTTGTAGCTGCTACGTTGGTTGGTAGTTCAGGTTTGGCTCTTGGTTGGAAATGGTATCGTGAAAGGCATCTCAGAGAAATCAGGAGAATTCTTGAGTCTACGGCTTTGGCACTTGAGGCTAATATGGATTATCGTGATTCAGTAGTTAACTCCTATAAGGAAATGTGTAAAATATTGCAAGGATATGGATATCTAAGACGCCATTTTGAAACAGTTAGAGAATTCCAAAAGGCTCTTGAAGAAGCCTTATCTCTAAATCATGAATCGGTAGCTAGCCTTACTTTGCTTTATGAGGAAGCTGACTATACAACAAAGAGTTTAGATGATGACCATAGACTTAATGCCGTTTCTTCACTTCGAACAGTTATTGAAAGTTTAGACTTGAATAGTGATAACATAGAGGATTAGAATGGCAGTTTCTAGCCGCTCAGGTATCATAATCTTATTTACTACTATTGTAGTTTGTACATTCATTCTTTTTCCTATTTTACAGGTTGCTGTAGAGCGAGACCCTCAATTATCAGCATATGATAATGATAAGAATGACTTATCTAAATTTCGAGAATCTCTGGAAACTGGAGAGGATACGTCATACAATGTAAGTGCTATTCTGTCAAATCCTGCAGTTTTGGAAGAGGTTGGAAATCCATCTGAAACTTTATTGATAATTGCAGGTACTGAGTCACCATATACTCTTCTTGAGCTTGAAATTCTTGCAGAATTTATATCAAATGGTGGCAGCATATTGGTTTTTGGGGATTTTGACTATTCCAATACTATTGCAAATTTATTTGGTATAGAGTATGTGAAGCACAAACTTTGGGATCAGAATTATAGAGGTAATGTGTCTTTAATTGAAACTACAGCTAATGTTGACGGCCAATCATATTCAGTTCTTTTAAATGAACCTGTAGCGATTAAACAAACTACAATGGGAGCACTTCCAAATGGAGGCTATCTCCCTACTCCCTATCAAACTATTTTCATGACTACATCTAGTCATTCTTACATTGATTTAGATGATGATGGAGCCATATCTGATACAGATGAAGCTGCAACAGAATCTGGTTTCACACTTGGAACGCGCTTTGCCCTGAAATCTGAGAATGAAAACTTGGGTTCAGCCGTTTTCATATCTGATTCTAGTGTACCCATCAATGATATGCTGGATAGAAGTCAAAATGAACAGTTCTTACTCGCTTTAGTCGAATCTATAATTGGCACTAAAGGTCTAATTCTTTTTGATGAATCAAGACATACTCAGGATTCTTTTGGAGCTAGTTTGTTTCAGGCCGCTTTGGGATTCTATTTTCTTTTATCAGGAGATACTGTGGTCCTTCAAGTGATAAGACTAAATGTTTTAATTGCTGTAATAATTTTTACAATGGCCATGTCACTTAGACAACCTGAACCTAAACGTTGGTATCACATTTTTGATATTCGTAAACCGAGGCCGTTTCGTTCATACGGGCATAATATGGATAATGGGATTCTCGCATTACAGGGAGTTCTTTTGGAGCGTATAAGGCTAAAATATCAAATTTATGAATTCGATGAAAAATCTAGAAAAGATAGACTTGCTCTTCTTCCAAAATTAGTTAAGAGTTATAATATACCCTTAGATGATGATTTTAAGATGCTTCTTGGTGCACCTACGAAGATAGGGCCTAATGACCTGCGAAGCATTGCCAAAAAACTGAGTGCGTGGTAAAATTGAGCGAAAACAAAAGTGAAACAAAAGCAAGCAGTTCCGTCGATAAGACTAACAAGGCTGCTAAGTCAATAACTGATGAAATATCAAATGTTGTTTTAGGTAAGGAACAGACCATTGAGATGCTCATGGCTGGTGTTTTAGCTAATGGCAATATTCTATTCGAGGATTTTCCGGGATTAGCAAAAACACTAATGTCAAATACATTAGCTGACGCTTTGGGCTGTGAATTCAAGAGGATTCAATTTACTCCTGATTTACTCCCAGCAGATATCACGGGTTCTTATTTTTACGATCCTGAAAAGAATAAGTTTACGTTTAGAGAAGGTCCGATATTTTGTAATATTTTGTTAGCTGATGAGATTAATCGAGCACCACCTAAGACTCAGGCTGCTTTGTTAGAAGCAATGCAAGAAAAGCAAATAACAATAGAAGGTACAACGCACAAACTTTCTCGTCCATTTATTGTTCTAGCAACTCAAAACCCTATAGAATACGAAGGAACATATCCGTTGCCAGAAGCACAGATGGATCGTTTTCTAATCAAGCTTAGCGTGGGTTATCCAGATGAAGAAGTTGAAACAGGCATACTTCAGGGACGAGCTGACCGTAAGAAAGACTCATTCACAGTAAAGGCTAGAGCTACACCTGAAAAGGTAGTCTCAATGCATGATTCAATTGAAGACGTATACGTCAAGAAAGAAGTCATGCGGTATATTGTAGAATTGGTTCAAGCAACACGTAGAGACCACAGAGTAGCTGTTGGTTCAAGTCCAAGAGGAAGTTTAGGACTGTTCAAATTATCAAGAGCTTTAGCAGTGTTGTCTGGTAGAGATTATGTAGTTCCTGATGATATCAAGAGGGCAACAATACCTGTTCTTGGCCACAGAGTAATTCTGAAACCCGAAGCACGTATTCGTGGAGTCAAGGTCGAAGAGATTCTATCTGAATTATTGATGACAGTTGAAGTTCCTGCTGTCACTGTGGAATAATAAGAAAAATGTGGACGCGTAAGGCCGTTGTATACGTTGGCCTTGGAACTATTTTAGTTCTCTTCGCTCCGTTCATAAATAATCTTCAATTATTCCTATTAGGTACTACAATTCTTGGTTTTGTTGCAGTTCATAGTTTGGTCAATACAAGACCCATTGATGTTAAAATCACACGCAGTTTTGATTCCGATCAAGTTTTTGAAAATAGTAATGTTAGTATTGACTTGATAGTTCAAAATAAAGGAAGGTCTGTTGGATTCCTAGAAATTTATGATAATTTACCTTCAGAAATAGAGGTCAATAATGGATCAAATCATACAATTATTAGACTTCATAAGGATGAATTAGTTGTTAACAAGTACAATGTTGATTGTCGTCTTAGAGGGCAATATAGGCTTGGAAATCCACGTCTTCGAATTTATAATCCTTCATTTTTGTTTTTTTACGAATCTGATATCCAATCGAAATCTAGTTTAGTAGTTCTTCCACAAATAGAACAAATAGAAGGTGTTGACCTTTCAACGGACTTCCCAAAAATGTATCAGGGAGCCATGCCAATAAGAAGAATAGGAACAAGTGGTGAGTTTTACGGAATTAGAGAGTATTTTCCTGGTGATGATTTTAAGAATATTAATTGGAGAGTATTCGGTAGGACAAGAAAATTAATGGTAAATCAGTTTGAGAGAGAAGATATTTCAGATCTTATGTTGGTTCTTGATGCAAGAGAAATTTCAGGAACCGGAACCATACTTCGAAATCCATTAAACTATTCATGTAGAGCAGCAGCATCGTTAACCAGTTTCTTTTTGCGATCTCGAAATAGAGTAGGTCTGACAATATATGGTGAAACTGTGAATGTAATTCCTCCAGACACTGGAGAAAGGCATCTTTATCGTATTTTGACGGCTTTAGCTGAGGTCAAGGCAGCAGGATCCTTAGGTTTGCACACGGTCTTAGGTGATCTTCGTAATTTTACTCCAAGGTCTCCAGTAATGGTCATTTCTACTCTTGAAAACGATCCAACATGTACAACTGCACTTAGAGAAATTACTGCTCGAGGCTTCAAACTTACAGTTATTGCACCTGATACTCTAAACTATGACAGAGATTCACGTATAATATCTCCAACAGTTTACTTTACAGCTTCAGCATCACTTGACAATAAGATTACAGAGGCAAGATCACTTGGTGCAAGAGCTATGCGTTGGGATCCAGATACAGTGTTGTCTACATCTCTAGCCGAGGTGATTCGTTAATGAATACTCAGAATAGTTTGTCTTTAATGCAAGCCATTGCTACATTTTCATTAATATTGGCTTTAGGACTTGCGTATGTAATAAATCCTGTAGACGATTCACTTTTCTTTAAGGCTATAGACAGTATAGTTTCGGGACTTTATGGTCAGGATGTTATTAGTGAACTTAATAATTCAGCACTTGCAGGAATATTGGTAGGGCTTTTTTCAGGTACTATGTTTGTTTTCTTGACAATCAATAAAAAAGTATATGATTATACCTTAATTTCTTTATTTACAATAATCATATTGATATTTGTTGCTTCATTTAGAAACTATGATGCATTTCCTTACCACGTGACACAACAATTGTTTATTTGGTTCTGGTTAGGTCTTCCAATAGCAATAGGAATAGTTGGAATATGGCAAGATTCTATTGGTAATCTGCTTATGGCTGCATTTTTGGTTCTAGTTATGCCTCTTGGTTTATCAGGTAATACCAATGATGAAATTTATTCTATTCTTGGTTTTGTCTTTTCGTTCATGCTTTTTATTGAATTAAGTTATGGACATACAAGATATAGTCGTCTTGCTAGAGTAATGTATTATTCTAAAGAGTATGAAATGGTATTACAATGGTTCCTAGTTACTTTGGCTGTAACTCTAGCCTTGACAACAGGCTTAACTTCAGTTGCATTTCTTTTCCATGATTTCCTTAGCGGTTTGCTTCCTGACAATTTTAGTAATTCTATAGAATTTAATACGATATATGGTCAAGCCTTGTCTGTTTTGGTCTTCTTCATGATTTGGGCAGTAGTTCAGACCTTATTTTCCCGAGGTTATCTGGCTAGACAGGTCGAGGACTAAAGCAGAAACTTCAAAAACACACTTATCTGTAATCAGCTGAATGGATAGCCCTTCCAAATTAAAAAATAATTACCAATATTGGGAAATTACCAAGGATTTAATTGATCAATGCATAGATATTACTCTTAATCTAAGTCAAAGTGGTCATCCGGGTGGTTCACGTTCTAAAGTTCATGGAATGTTAATTACGCTTCTATCAGGCGCTATGCGATGGGATATTAGAGATCCAACAAAGCGTTTTGCAGATAGATTTGTTTTAGTCGCTGGTCACGACAATCCTATGGTATATGCAACATTGGCAGTTCTTAATGAAGCAATAAGATTAAAGTATGAGCAAACTGGAAATTCAAAGTATCAAGTTAGAAATAGTGAAGAATTTCAATTAGTTTGGGAAGATTTGCTTACCCTTCGTAAGAATAAAGGATTGCCAGGACATGCTGAAATGGAAGGTAAGACATTATTTTTCAAGTTCAATACAGGTCCAAGTGGGCATGGTTCACCACCAGCTGCAGGAGAAGCTCTAGCACATAAATTGGCTGGAACAGATCAGGTCAAGGTTTTTGCATTTGAGGGAGAAGGCGGTTTGAGTACTGGTGCTACGCATGAGACATTGAATTCAGCTTGGGGCCTTGGTCTTGGAAATATAGTTTATTACATAGATTGGAATGACTATGGAATAGATAGCCGTCCGTTTAGTTCTATAGTAAACTCTACACCCCAGGAATTGTTTGAAACTAGTGGTTGGCATGTCGAGGGGACTGATGATAACGAAGATTGGTCATCATTTACAGAGGCTTACTACGATTTATTGGTTGGTAATTCAAAGCCCAATATTCCTAAAATGATTTATGCTAAATCTAGGAAAGGACGTGGTTACCATGTTTTTGATGAAAAGTCACACGGAGTACCACACAAACGCAATTCTGAATTATTTTGGAAAACTAAGAATGATTTTGCTGAGAAATACAGTATTTCGTTTACAAATTTTGGAGAATCAGCAGCTGAAACACGTGAAGAGCAGGTTAAACAGGCAACATCATATTTTGAGAAGATAATTTCAGTATTACACAATAATCAAGAATTAGTTGATTATTTGGCAGATCGCTTAGTTGAATTAGGTGATTCGGTACCCGATACTATAGATGGTTGTTCTATATCAGATTCTAATCCTTTGAACGATAAAACGCTCTTTGATTTTAAGAATTATCCTGATGATTTATTTGTTGAATCAGGAACTAAGATTCCCAATCGTGTTGGTTTTTCCAAAGTTGCATCTTGGTTAAATACTCATAGTCGACAAAATCATGGAAGACCATTGTTTGTGGCAATGTCTGCAGATTTAGCAGATTCTACTAATATTTCAGGTTTCGCAAAGGGTTGGGGAGACGCTGAGGATTTGGGAATGTATGATAAGGAGAAGAATCCTAATTCACCATTAATGCCACAAGGTATAACGGAATTTGCAAATTCAGGAATGATGGCTGGATTATCTACGGTAAATTTCAACAAGGATACCTTAGAAGAATACAACGGATTCATAGGTTCATTCAGCACTTATGGCTCCTTTAGCTATCTAAAATATGGTCCAATTCGATTATTTAGTCAAGTTGCTCAGGATTCGCAAATTAAAGTTGGAAAATTGTTGTGGATTGCTGGCCATTCAGGTCCTGAAACGGCCGAGGATAGTCGTACACATTTTGGTATATTTGCCCCTGGAGTTACACAATTGTTTCCTACAGGTCACATAATTAATTTACATCCTTGGGAACACAATGATGTTGCACCTGCACTAGCTGCAGCCCTTGCTACAGATGTACCAATAGTAGCCTTGCATCTAACAAGACCGGCAATAGAGGTGCCTGATAGACAAAAGTTGGGCATTGCAAGTCATTTAGATGCTTCGAAAGGTGCATATTTGATAAGAGATTATGATTCACGTCCTAGAGAAGGTGTTGTAATTGTCAGAGGAACTAGTTCCACAAACACGATAATTTCGATTCTGGAGAAATTGGGATCTAAGCACAATGTAAAAATTGTTTCAGCAATATCCTGGGAATTATTCAGGCGGCAGAGTCAGTCATATAGGGATTCAATTATTTCTGAAAAGGAATGGTCAGATTCTATGGTTGTCACAAATACAGGTCTCAAAATAATGCATAATTGGATTTCAAACCGTGTTGTTTCAGAATATTCAGTATCTCCTGATTGGGATGACAATTGGAGAACTGGTGGAAGCCTTGATGAAATTATAGACGAGGCCCACCTTAGCCCACGTTGGGTCTTGAGTGCAATAGAAAAATTTGCTTCAGAAAGAAAGATTCGATTAGAAAAGCTTAACAAGCAAGTGCCAAACTTAGATTAATGTCTTACGAGAATTTCCCAGTAGCTGTTGTCGATAATGGAGGACAGTGGACACACAGGGAATATCGAGTTCTCAATTATTTGGGATGTAGGGCTGAAATAGTTTCTAATGTTACACCAATAGACAAGCTGGAGAGATTCAAGGCACTAGTACTTTCCGGTGGAGCACCACGAATTGAGACAGAATCTGAGGCACTGGGTCTAACCTCAGAATATATAGATTCCAATAAGTGGCCAATATTGGGTATTTGTGTAGGACACCAGTATATG
>MIZB01000235.1_pt1 | contig 11769 bp, 10 predicted proteins | sample 888171 | NCBI WGS metagenome assembly MIZB01 (sample SAMN05440186, study PRJNA335308) | marine metagenome | isolation source: marine water
GAATCTGAAACTAACCGGTTGTTAGTAGTGTATGATCTTACAAAAGAATGGAAACATGAATGGGGTGGATATGATCTTTATACTTCACCAGATAAGGACCCTTTAGTTTGTAATAGAGATTTTGGTTCTCTCATGATTGTTAAGCTCAATTCGGGAGACTTGTCTTGTACGAGATATGTTAGTTTGAAGGCTCAATTCAGTGCAAATATAGATTGCATAAGTTATGATTTATAAATTCTCTACTCATTTTTAAGTATCTACGCAATTATTTAATGGCACAGTTAAAATTAAATATATTAAGAACTTAAAATTCGAAGGTTAATAAAATGATAGACGTAAAAAATATTACTAAAATTTTGAGAAGAGGCGAACCAATCTTAGTTTTTGATGAAGCTAACAGAGAAGGTGAAACAGACATCTTTTTTTCAGCCAAATATGTTACTCAGTCCAGTGTTAAATTTCTTAGAAAAAACGGAGGCGGTATGATTTTCTTAGCAGCGGAAAACAGAGTTTCCAGTGATTTAGGATTGCCATTTGCAGAAGATATATATGAACAAGTAAGTAAGAATGGAAATAAATTTGAGATATTGAAAACCATGCTTAGTCATACGCTTCCATATGATAAACGTTCATCTTTCTCAGTCTTTTTGAATCATAAGGATACATTTACAGGGATTAGTGATAATGACAGAGCTTTAACTGCACGAGTATTTGCACAAATATTTGAAGATACTGTAAGTTCTAAGATAACAGACGGTAAAACTCATCTTGCACAAAATTTCCGTATTCCAGGTCATGTCCCAGTCTGTATTGCTGATGTTGATCTTCTTAAATCTCGCCGAGGGCATACTGAATTAATTGTTGCATTATTTAACTTAATAAAAATGAACCCGATAGCTTTAGGGTGTGAGATGGTTGGAAATACTGGTTTATCTTTATCGCCTGATGAGGCTAAATCATGGGCTCAAAAAGAGGGATATCTGTTTTTAGAGGGTCAACAAATAGTGGATGAGTGTAAATGAAAGTTGTAGCAACTGGTGTTTTTGATATAATCCATTCCGGACATGCTCATTTTTTGAATGCAGCTAAGGAACACGGAGATGAATTAGTAGTAATAATTGCAAATGATGATACAGTACGTAAGATGAAGGGTGAACCCATCTTATCTGATGATATGCGTGCAGAAGTAGTTTCTCACATTAAACCAGTTGATGATGTTGTTATCGGACGAACTGGAGATATGTTGGATATAATTGTGGACGAAATTAAGCCAAATGTGATTGCTCTTGGTTATGATCAGCGATTATTTACGCGCCATGAGTTAGAAGAAAAATTATTGGAACGCGGAATCAAAGTGAAAGTAGTTAGATTACCGGAAATGGAGCAAGATTTAGCAGGTTCTCGTAAGATAATATCAAAGATACTAAAAATATATAGGAATAAATATGACCCAGAATGAGGTATAATGGTTTTTACAGGAATAGTAGAAGGTACTGGAATTATTTCTAAAATAATCCGAAAAGAAAATTTATCATCAATGATAATTCAAACTTCCTCTGAGTTCAATAAAGGGATTCAAGTTGGAGCAAGTGTTTGCGTTGATGGTGTTTGTTTAACAGCAACTAAGATAAATCTAGATAGTTTAGAATTTGATGTAATAATTGAAACTTTGAATGTCACTACTTTTGGAGATATTAGAACAAATTCAGTTGTGAATATAGAAAGATCAATGAAATTAGGGGATGAAATAGGAGGCCATATTATTTCAGGCCATGTTTTTGATACTGTAATTATTAAAGAGATAAACAAACCTAAAAACAATTATATTTTAACATTAAAATGCAATTCGCGTTTACAAAAATATATTTTTTCCAAAGGCTATATTTCTTTAAACGGAATAAGTTTGACAATTGGCGAAGTAGATAAAATAAATAATACATTTACAGTTTATTTAATTCCTGAAACATTACGATTGACGAATATAATACACAAAGTAGTTGGAGATTCAATTAATATTGAAATTGAAACACAGACTAGAAATACAGTAGATACTATTCTTGAAATGAATAAGGAGTCTATCCATGGTTAAGTCTATAGCAATTGTTGCAGGTAGTTATCATAAAAGCCATATTGAAACAATGGTTGATGAAGCCCGTTCAGTGGCTTTAGATATGGGTATGATTATTGAAGAAGTAGTATGGGTTCCTGGATCCATGGAAATGCCATTACAAATAAAACGCTTGTTTCTTAGAGAATCAATAGATGGTGCAGTTGTTTTAGGCATAATAGAAAAAGGAGAAACTGAACATGGTTCAATAATGGGCCAATCTGTAATCAAGTCTCTAATAGATTTGCAACTAGCTTCGATGAAACCAATTGGTTTTGGAATAATAGGGCCAGGGGCCAAGCCTGAACATATTGAAGATAGATTGTTGCCTTATGCTAAAAATTCGGTTTTGGCAGTAAATGAGATGTTATCTAATTGAATTTAGTTTTTATTCTCCAATTTCTCTTAGCATATTTATTTTGAATATAGTGTAAAGCATGATAGAAACTAGGTAATGCAAAAACGGCCATCAATAAAGAAAATAGAACTAATGTAATAATCAAAGCAAAGAAATTTCTTAATCCTACAAATTGAGTTCTATAAAATGAAATTATAACTCCTGAAAACACCCCGCCCATTGTGGTAAATGTCGCTTCTACAACTGATTGTCCGGTATTTTCAACTGCTTTTTCTATACCTTCAGGAGTAGCTCCCTCCTCACGGACTCGTTCGGTTATTTGGATAGAGTTGTCAATTCCTATTCCTATGATAATGGTACCAACCATTGCAGTAAATATATTCAAGTTTGTACCTCCTGCATCGACAGTTGCAGGGTACCACAAAATTACAAGTAAAATAGGCAAAAAGGTTACAAAACCATATTTAGGAGACCAGAAAATTATTACCATACATATTAAAACTAAAAGTAAGCTGAGTTTGATAGTATCAAATTGAGTTTCTTGTATTCCTTCATTGATTGCAATTGTTACAGGAGGTCCTCCAGTAAGCGTAGACATTTGAGCATCATAGAACGACATTTGTCTATTTCGTATTTCAGAAATTTTGTCAATTTCTTTTACCAAAATAGTAGTATCGTCTATATTGATATACGGCATACTAACATAGATTAGGGCTTTATCATATTCATCAGTTAGAAGCATTGCTCGCATCTCATCAGTAAAAGATTCATAGAACACATCAATCATATCTGATCTCAATTCTTCACGATTGTATACTGGATTCAAATCAACTACTGCAAAATCATCTCCAAAGAAATCACTATGGAGGAAATCCCAGAAGCTACCATCAAAGGCGAATAAAGCCTCACCGTCCAAATCTTCGATTACTATTGTAAAGTGGGCAGATTTGAAGAAATCAACGATTGAAAAAGCTGAAACATTTATGATTTCATTTGTATTTCTATTTTCAACAGATAAATTATTAATTTCACCTTGAGTCCAATTCATTACGTCCAGAACGTCTAAATCTTTAGCCGCGGGTTTTTCTCTTTCAGTTTGATTATTAATAAGTAAGATTCCAGTTTGGCCAGCTTCGAATTCTTCAGAATATTCTTTTAATTTCTGAATAGAATCCACATCTTCTGGAGCTGATTCATTTCCTTTAATATCTTGATCCATTACAGAAATTCTTGCAATAGAGTATGCAGTAGTTAGTAGAACTACAACTAGAATTGCTTTCCATTGTTTTGTTGAAAAGATTGCAATTTTTTTCCACCCTCCACTTTTATGTCTTGAATAATTTGTTAATCTCATTATTGCGGGAGTCATACTAACAGTTAAGAAAAATGAACAGATAACACCAACAATCATAGTAAAACCTACAGTTCTCATTGGAACAATCGGCGAAATAAATAAAGCTGAAAATCCAATTGAATCTGTTATAGCGCAAAGAAGAGTCGCTTTTCCAGTACTCAATAATGTCAAATATGTTGCCTTTGGCATTTTCTTTCCTTCATCTTTAAATTCAACAATTCGATTTGCAATGTGCAGACCATAATCAACACCAATTCCAACTAAGATAGGTCCTGCAGCAACAATCATAGGAGTCAGAACAATTCCAGATAGGTTCACTAAGCCTAAAGTCCATATTAAAGAACAAAATATAGGGACGAGTACTACTGGTATTGCTAACCAGTTTCTATGAAACAGAATCATTAATGATAGCACAATTCCTAATGACATAGGTAGCATAGTGAGTAAATCATCATACAAACGCTCTGTAACTTCATGTAGTACTACTACCAGTCCCGTCTGAGTCATTTCGGTTTTTGGATTCTCTCTCAAATCAATGAATTCTTGTATTTGTTCAATTTTCGCTTTTTGAACATCATCATTATTTTCTTCTGAAGCTTTTAATGCAAAAAGTATGACGGCAGTATCAATAATTCCATCATCATTTGTATCTATAGCAAAATTTTGTAGTGCCGAGGCAGTGCTGTCGAATATTTGGTTCACTCGGTCTTGATCACTAGGTATTGCATATGTTCCAGTTTGGTTAACTGTATCATCATCATTTTCTTCTATACTTAGGCCACCGAATATTTTACCTTCAGAGGCTTCGATAAATCTTGCATTAGTAGAATTAAATTCCTTGATTAGTGTCGAAATACTTAGAGTAAAAATGATATCATCATTTTCACCTCTATCAGCTTGATATTTTTCTAAATCCGTAGTTTGGCCATAAGGATCAATAGTTTGTTCTAAAAGTGAGATTTCTTTTAATGTTGGAACATAAGTTATATTGTCAATAGTTGTATCTTTATAGAAGCCAGGATCTTTAGCATTTGGAGTTTGTAAATAGACTATAATTAAGTCTGTAGCCCAATCCTCTCTAACTTCAATTAATATTTTGGTAGATTCTTCACCTTCAGGAAGATATACCTCAATATCTCGTGTCATATTCTGCTCGAAGGTCATTGCAGATTGCAATAGTAATACAGTAATCAGACTTAGAACACTAACTGTGAGGATAGCATAATTCATAATTATGTTCGTATATCCTCGAACAATGTACTCTAAGGGCCTTTGTAACACGGATGCCTATCGAGACCCTGCAATAAATTTAATCATCAATTTGAATAGTAAAATTCCTTCTTACTTTTTTGCTCTCTATCTAGCCTTGAACCGGGCTTATTGATTCTTGGCCTGTATGTATTTTTGTCTCTTCTAAATGTAATTCCTACTTTGCCTAAGAAAGAATTCATTCCTTCACGCATATTGTAAGGGCCCTCTGCCTTTCCTTCTTTGCTAGGTATTCCTCCAAAACACAATAATCCATCTGCAATATAATCAATAAAATAAACGTCATGGTCAACAACTAAGGCAGACTTCCCTCTTTGCTCCATTGAACGCCTAATGGCTTTTGCAGTAATCATCCTCTGATTTGCATCAAGATAAGCTGAAGGTTCATCTAGTAGATAAAGATCGGCTTCCTTCAATAAGCATTCAGCAATAGCTACACGTTGTAATTCTCCACCAGATAACGTCTGGAGTTCACGATCCATTAATGGTTCCAAGTTAAGAGGGCCGTTAAGTTCTGTAGCAAGCATGTGTTCATCAAAACCTTTTACAGATTGTAGTAAATCACCTACAATAATACCTTCAGGGGCATTAATGTATTGAGGTTTATAGGAAACAGTAATATCACTTTCAATTTCCCCTGAATCTGGCTCTAATTCATTAGCTAGCATTTTTACAAATGTGGTTTTTCCAGTAGCATTTCCACCAACAACTCCCAATACCTGACCTCCAAGTATTTCACCAGCTGAAGCTTCTAATCTAAAATCTCCTAATTTCTTTGAAAGATCAGGCCATTTTACTAACACTTCACCATCCCATCCAGTTCTCGGAGGGTGTTTCAGGAATTTGATTGTATTATCTCTAATTCTTACATTTGATTCTTGTACATATCCATCCAAATAAGAATTAATTGCATTTCTTACAGCTAATTTTTGTGAAACAATACCATATGCATTTGGACTTCCATACATAATATGTATATTGTCAGTTACATAATCCAAAATAGCTAAGTCATGCTCAATTACTATAACGCTTTTTGTTTCACCTAACTCAGAGATCATCCTAGCAATAAAAATCCGTTGTTCAATATCGAGATAGGACGATGGTTCATCGAAGAAATAGAGATCGGCTTCTTTTAGAATCGTAGCTGCAATTGCTCCCTTTTGTAATTCACCACCAGATACTTTACTTAATTTTTTATCCAAACTAGTTAAGTTAATTTTAGTAGCAAATTCTTCAACTTTATCGGGCGACGCAACTCTTTCCAGAAGTTCTCTTAATGTACCGTCAAACATCTGAGGTATTCTATCAACATATTGTGGCTTTAGAGCAATACTAATCTTTCCATCAGCTAACTTGTCAAAATGTTTTTTAATTTCAGTCCCTGAATAAAAATCTTTTACATTATCCCATAAACCTTCATTTTCCCAATCTCCAAGGTTAGGAATTATTTCTCCTGCTAAAAGTGATATTGCAGTGGTTTTTCCAGTTCCATTTGCACCCAATATTCCAATAACTTTTCCTTGTTCAGGAGCTGGAAGTCCGAATAATCTAAATTCATTCATTCCATATCTATGAACCGTATCTTTCTCTTGTTCATCAGGCAGATTAACTATAGTTAATGCGTCATGTGGGCATTTGTGTACGCATATTCCACACCCAATGCATAGAGGTTCTGAAACAATGGGTTTATTGTCTTTTCTCCAAGTTATAACTTCAACCCCATTTCTAACAGGGGGGCAGAAATTATAGCATTCATTCTGACACTTCTTTGGTTGGCATCTGTCTTCATGGAGGACAGCAACACGCATAATATCCTGCTTGTGAGCACCTAATTAAAATAATATGTTGGACAAACACGTTTTTTGTCCCCCCTGCATAGGTTATTGTGCGAATTAAATTTATATTACCTGGAAAACCTGTTGCCCAAGGCCGTCCTAGATTTTATCGCAAGGGTAGTTTTGTTGTTGCAACAGATCCAAAACCTAGTAAGGTTTACAAAGCAGATATTGCTTATATTGGCCAGAAAGCTCGAACTGAAGCTGGAATCGAAGGTCTATTTGATGGCCCATTGGGAATGGAAATATTTGCATATTTTCCTTGCCCTAAGAGCAAATGGCGTGTAAAAGAACCAAGAAAAGAAGAACATCATTCTAAAAGACCAGATGCAGATAATCTTGCTAAATCTATCAAAGATGGCCTTAGTGGCGTACTTTATCATGATGATGGGCAAATTTCAGAGTTAATAGTTCGAAAGAGGATTGCTGCACAAGGTGATGGGCCTCGTGTTGAAGTACAACTTTATCAATTAGAGGATTTACATTGACAGCTAAGTTAATTGATGGAAAGAAAATTGCAAAAGAAATAGAGGATGAGTTACAAGTTAGGGTCGCTCACATGACAATACCGCCTAAGTTATCAGTAGTTCAAGTTGGCGAGGATCCGGCTTCTACATCTTATATTCGTGCTAAATCCAATGCTGCTGACCGTATCGGAATTAGTTTAACTCATCATCATCTTTCATCAGATATATCTAAAAAAGAATTAGAGACTTTAGTTAAGAATTTGAATAAAACTGAAGACGGCATCATTGTTCAGCTCCCTTTACCGGCTGGCTTTGAAAGTGTATTAGACTTAATAGAACCTGAAAATGATGTAGATGGTTTTCACCCTACTAATTTAGGTAAAATTGTACAAGAAAATTCAGGAATGAGACCATGTACTCCTGCTGGAATTATTGAGTTATTGTCTCGCACAGGAAATGATCCTAGTGGAAAGAATGTGGTAGTCGTTGGACGCAGTACTATTGTTGGAAAACCAATCTCTTTATTATTACTTCAAAAGGGGATGGATGCAACAGTAACAGTCTGTCATAGCCGAACACCAAATATTCAAAAGTTTTGTAAGGAAGCTGATATTTTAATTGTAGCTGTTGGCTATCCTAATACAGTTACCAAAGAGATGGTTAAGCCAGGAGCAGTCATAATAGATGTAGGAGTAAATCGTACAGATCAAGGCCTTGTTGGAGATACTTCTTTTGATGTTAGGGAGGTTGCAGGAGCTTTAACGCCAGTCCCTGGCGGCGTAGGCCCTATGACGGTCGTTATGCTAATGTCTAATGTGGTTGAAGCAGCTTCAAAAAAATAATATTATTTTGACAATAGAACTTTAAGACCTATTCTATTTGCACTTAGATGACATTGTGTAGTATCATGAAACTTCAACAATTTCAGATTGAAATTTAAATTATTTATAAAGAGAAAAATCATGGGAAATAAACGTAAAATAATAGGCGGTGGTCTTTCAGGATTAGCTGCAGCCATTAATTTTGCAAAGAATGATGAAAAAGTAGAAATTCATGAAGCTAGAGAAGATATAGGGATGCAATTTCATCCAAATTATCAGGTTTTATTAAAAGAAAGTCCTAGCACACCTTCTTCAGAGGCTGATGCTACCTCTTATTTGAAAAAGTGGGGATTAAATCCTAAATTTACGTTTAAGGATGCTAAGAAGTTTGTTTGTTGTACACAGAAAAGAGATTTTACAATATCTCTTAAAGAACCTTTACCACTAATACTTCGAGGTGGAGAAAATTCTTTGGAAAGAGGCCTAGCTGATGAAGCTAAAGATTTAGGTGTCGAATTTAATTTTAAATCTAGACCTAAACCAAAATCAGGAGATATAATGTCTTCAGGATCTTATCGAACAGATATGGCTGCATTTGGAGCTTATTATGAAAATTCAGATTTTCCTAGAGATCAATTTTTGTATATGCACGATGAAAAATATTCACCTAGAGGGTGGTATCTGTACATAATTCCAATGGATAAAGATACAATAAAAGTCATGAATTGTTGTTCCAAACCTTATGCTAAACAAGTAAAAAAATTAATGTATAAAGCAGTCGAAGAAAGGCCAGTTTTAAAAAATATAATTGATGGTGCTAAACCGACTGGAACTGTGGGAGGACAAGGCGGAGTTCACTTTCCTAAAACAGCAGTAAAAGATGGTGTGTATTATACAGGAGAAGCTGCAGGTTTTCAAGATCCGTGGAGGGGTTTTGGAATGAATTATGCAGTAGAGTCGGGAGTTTTGGCCCAAAGAGCTCTTTCAAATTCTTTAGATTATGATAAGCTTTGGAAAGAACAATTTCGAGAGAGGAAAAAGGCAGATATTGCACGTAGAGGAATATTTGCATTATTAGGAAACAAAGCTTTTGAGTATGGAATGAGAAAAGTTAAGGAAGGAGATGAAGTAGATTGGGAAGAAATTAATCCAAGTGGTTGGAAAAAATCACTTATCTACAATACATTTTATTCAATGGAAATGGCGAAAAAGACAGTTTGGGATTCCTGGTAATGGATTTTAGTGAAGTTTTATCTTATTTTTTAGCGCTAACTTGTGTAATTGTCGGCGGAATAATATTATGGGGTAATGAAAATTTCATTGTTCCGGCTTCAGGTCGTTCTTTACGCCTTCCATGCTCATTCTTATTTTGGGTTTTAGCGGTCGTCTTTTGGGCTATGGCGGTAGTAATAGAAGATGACGAAGAAAACCTATAATTAATCGCTCTAGGTGAGAAAATAATGTTAGATTTATCCCAAATAGAAAAGTTATATGCCGAAATGTCAAAGAAGCATGATTTGGCGAGACAAAATTTGGGTAGGTCATTAACTTTATCTGAGAAAATTCTTTTCGGACATTTAATAAATTTAGATAAAGTACCAAAACGTGGTAAATCATATGTCGAACTTCAGCCAGATAGAGTAGCTATGCAAGATGCTACTGCACAGATGGCACTTCTTCAGTTTGCATTGACTGGTCGTTCAGAGGCAGCAGTTCCTTCTACAGTACATTGTGACCATCTTATCCAAGCTAGAGTTGGTAGGGACAGTGATTTAGCTGATGCAAACAAGGAAAGTTCCGAAGTATTTTCCTTTTTGAAATCAGCATCTGCAAAATATGGGGCTGGATTTTGGGAACCTGGAGCAGGAATTATTCATCAAGTAGTTCTTGAAAATTATGCATTTCCAGGAGGTATGATGATTGGTACTGACTCACATACACCAAATGCTGGAGGCTTGGGAATGGTTGCAATTGGTGTTGGTGGAGCTGATGCAATGGAAGTTATGGCTGGTCTACCATTTACGATTCGTTGGCCAGGAGTAATTGGAGTTCATCTTACAGGTAAGTTATCAGGATGGTCTTCTCCTAAAGATGTAATATTGAAAGTTTGTGAAGAATTGACAGTTAAGGGAGGAACAAGCCACATTGTAGAATACTTTGGCCCTGGAGCCTCTTCGATTTCTTGTACTGGTAAAGGAACTATTTGCAACATGGGGGCAGAGGTTGGAGCGACAACTTCGTTATTTCCATATGATGATAGTATGGCAAGATACCTTGATGCTACAGGTAGATCCGGAGTTTCTGAATTGGCAGCTAAGCATTCATCCATTTTGGTTGCAGATCCTGAAGTTTTAGAAAATCCAGAAAATTTCTATGATAGAATAATTGAGATTAATCTTTCAGAATTGGAGCCAATGATTGTTGGACCTCACACTCCAGACTTAGCCCGTTCAGTTTCTGATTTAGGTCAAGAAGCTAAGGACAAAGGGTGGCCTACAGATATTCAGGCAGCATTGATTGGTTCTTGTACAAATTCATCATATGAAGACATGGAAAGAGCAGCATCTGTAGCACGGCAAGCAAAAGAAGCAGGAATCAAGTCTAGAGTTCAATTCATGGTTACGCCAGGTTCCGATACAATTGATCAAACAATCCGTAGAGATGGACAGATGCAACTTCTTGACGACATAGGAGGAACAGTTCTGGCAAATGCATGTGGACCTTGTATAGGTCAATGGAAACGAGAAGATGTCTCTAAAGGAGATGTAAATTCTATTGTCTCTTCTTACAATCGTAATTTCAGTGGAAGAAATGATGGCAATCATCAAACCTTGTCATTTCTAACAAGTCCAGAGATAGTAACAGCTATGGCACTTGCAGGTAGCCTTGATTTTAATCCTCAAAAAGATAAATTGACTGCTGCAGACGGCACAGAATTTTCTCTAGAACCTCCTACAGGTTCCGAATTGCCAGCTAACGGTTTTGAATCTAGTTTAGTTGGTTTTGTTCCACCATCAGAGAGTAATGTTGATCTTGATGTTTCTCCAACAAGTCGCCGTTTACAGTTATTAGAACCTTTTGAAGCAATAACTAAAGATGATTTAACAGATATTCCTCTTCTTGTTAAAGTCAAAGGTAAATGTACTACAGATCATATTTCTCCAGCAGGTATTTGGTTACAATTTAGGGGTCATTTAGATAATATTTCAGATAATTGTTACATTGGAGCTCACAATTCTTTCACCGAAGAACAAGGTACAGCCATTAATCAACTTGATGGAAGTAAAGGGAAATTGCCTAAGGTTGCACGAAAATACCATGAGAATGGACAAGGTTGGGCCGTAATTGCAGATGTAAACTACGGTGAAGGAAGTAGTAGAGAACATGCTGCAATGTCTCCAAGATTTTTAGGTTGTAAAGTAGTGATTGCAAGAAGTATGGCTCGTATTGCAGAGACTAATTTGAAGAAACAGGGAGTTTTGCCGCTTACTTTTGATAATGAATCCTCTTGGGATTTATTGAGAGTCGATGATAGATTAACAATCAAAGGAACTGATG
>MIZB01000324.1_pt1 | contig 11717 bp, 11 predicted proteins | sample 888171 | NCBI WGS metagenome assembly MIZB01 (sample SAMN05440186, study PRJNA335308) | marine metagenome | isolation source: marine water
TTAGTACTATAAAAAATGGGGCGAAGCCCGGGAATCGAACCCGGGACGAGGGAACCACAATCCCCCAGTTTAACCAAACTAGCCTAGCTTCGCCACTATTTCATGACTGGCAAGGCATTACATAAAATTACTTGATAATTAGATAATATCCTTAGGCCTATATTCGCCCCAGACCTTACGCAGTGAATTACAAATCTCACCGAGACTTACTTTAGCACTCACAGCTTCAATTATGTGGGGAAGTAAATTTTCATCCGTAGTAGCATATTGTGTTATCTTGTCAATGTATTCTTCTACATTTCCTCTTTTTTCTTTTAAAATTAATAATTTTCCAATTTTTTCTTTAATTAATTTTTCATTTATCTTCGTAACTTCACTTCTACCTTCTTCATCATCTTTGTATTTGTTTACACCCACAATAATTCGTTCATTTTCTTCAATTTCTCTTTGATATTTGTATGCTGAATCCATGATTTGGGATTGAACCCATCCCTCTTCTATGCATTGTAGCATACCTCCATTTGTGTCAATTCTTTCTATAATCTCCATAGTGTTTGCAACTAGTTCTTCAGTCATACTTTCAATAGTATAAGATCCAGCAAGCGGATCTATAGTGAATGGAATCCCTGATTCTTCGGCAATAATTTGTTGAGTCCTGAGGGCCACTTTAGCTGCCTTTTCAGAGGGTAATCCCAAAGCTTCGTCCATTGAGTTGGTATGAAGGCTCTGAGTTCCTCCCAAGACTGCAGATAAGGCCTGAATAGCAGTTCTAACCACATTATTGTGTGGTTGTTGTGCTGTCAGTGTAGAGCCTCCAGTCTGAGTATGGAATCTTAGCATCATTGATTTCTCATTTTTAGCATTGAATTCCTTTTTCATTATCCGAGCCCAAATTTGCCTTGCAGCTCTATATTTTGCTATTTCGTGAAGAAAATCATTGTGTCCGTTAAAGAAGAAAGCCATTCTTGGTGCAAAGTCATCGACATCCAAACCCTTTTCGACGGCAGCTCTCGCATACGTAACTCCATTCGCAATAGTAAAAGCTAATTCTTGTTCAGTACTACATCCAGCCTCCCTTATGTGATAACCAGAAACAGATATGGTATTCCATTTAGGTATCTTTTTACTGCAATATTCGAATACATCTGTAGTTAATCTCATAGATTGCTCAGGCGGAAAGATGTATGTTCCTCTAGCAATATATTCTTTCAAAATATCATTCTGTATAGTTCCTCTAAGTTGAGATTCTTTCACTCCTTGAGATTGTCCAGTAGCAACATACATTGCTAACAACATTGATGCCGGAGCATTGATTGTCATACTAGTCGAAACGGTATCAAGTGGAACTCCATCAAACAATTGCTTCATATCCTCAATAGTATCAATTGCAACCCCTACTTTTCCTACTTCACCTTGTGACATAGGATCATCACTATCATATCCGATTTGTGTAGGTAAATCAAATGCTACAGATAATCCCGTTTGACCTTCATCGAGTAAATATCTGAAGCGTTTGTTTGTTTCTTCAGCGGTACCAAAACCAGCATACTGCCTCATTGTCCACATTTTACCTCGGTATCCGGTAGGATGTATTCCTCGAGTGTATGGAAAAGAGCCAGGAAATTCGTTTTCAGTATTTTTTACGTCTTCTGGAATATTTAGCCTTTCTTTATTATCCAACAAGGCTTCTTTTCTTTCTGGATATCTATCTAGAGTTGGCTTAAGTGTCTCATCTTCCCATCGCTTTTTACTCATTTCTTGGTCTCTCAAATTGTTTAATATATTTTAGCATTTTGGCATGTAATTCATCAGATTTTTCTTTAGCTTCTCCAGGTTTAATTGTAATTGGCTTTAACCAAAAGCAGTAAACATTTGTTCTAATCTTATTCCTGTAAAAATCAATCATACTTCCTAGGACATCTTTATCATTTCCATTACTAGACCAATCTACATTTGGGTTGTCATAGCAAAATACAACAGGCTGTATTGGCATTCCACTATTTTCAGCAGCTTTGAAAACACCCATTTTGAAAGGATAAAGTTCTCCAAACGGAGAAGTTGTTCCTTCGGGGAAAATCCAAAGAGGTTTGTTTACTGCATCCCAGTTATTTAACTGGTCAATTACGCTACTTCTAGAATTTTTCCTTTCCCTTTTTACCCATAAAACTCCCAGTTTTTGACCTATAGGTCCGAATAGCAAATAATCCTTAATTTCTCTTTTTGCAACGGCACCGCCCGCTTTCAAAGCTAAAACTAAAATAGTATCTAGATAGCTAGTGTGATTTGGAACTAGAAAGCCGGGTTGAGGTTTTCCATGTACGTAAATGTTTGTGTTGTAACGTTTCATTAACTTTCGACACCAATTCGTTACATTTTCACGATACTTTTCACGTGAGTAAAAGGGAATTTCTAATCTGAGCCTGATTAAAATGTAAATGAAATATAATATTTCGATTACCCACACAATAGACCTATGGCTTACTTGTTAAAAAGAAAACCTATTGCTCTAAATTAACGGAGCTTCGAAATCGTCTATGGTTTCTTCAAGCTCTTCATCGGCAGCCAATTCACCCCTTATTCTCAAAATCTCTCTTGATAATAACCAATAAATTAGGGCTAATGATCTTCTTCCTTTATTATTTCCAGGAATAACAAGATCTACATTAGTAGTTAGATTATTAGAATCACACATTGCAATTACTGGAATTTTGATATTTGTGGCTTCTCTGAAAGCCTGTGCATCAGCAGCAGGATCAGTTAATACGATAGCTTTTGGTTCCATAAAGAATCTCATTTCAGGATTTGTTAATCTACCTGGAGTAAAACGTCCAGCAATACATTCGAATCCACAGTTTTCTGCAAATTTAGTTGCGGGTTTCCATCCGTACTGTCTTGCAGAAACCACTAGTACATCTTTAGGGTCAAAATCTTTTAGGAATTGAGCAGCTTCTACTACTTTTTCAGAGGTCATGTTGACGTTGAGTATTCTCAGTCCATCGTCTCTAACTTTGTAGACATAAGGCTCCATATCCTTACTTTTTTGTTTGGTTCCAATGTGGACTCCACAAGTGAGGAAAGTATCCTCATCGATGAGCAGTTCTTTTGCTTCGACTTCGGTCATAGGAATTTCTCGCTGATTCGGACCAGTTCATTAAGCTTTGCAATCCTTTCACCGCCCATAATTCCGGTTTTGATTGCATGAGATTCGAAGGCAACTCCAAGATGTGCTATGGATGTATCAGTTGTCTCTCCACTACGGTGTGAGATAACTGTAGCCATATCAGAATCTTTAGCCATTTCCACAGTTTCGATAGTATCAGTTAAGGTTCCGATTTGGTTTGGTTTAATCAAAATAGAATTGGTAGACTTCTTTTTGATCCCTTCTTTTAATCTTTCAGTATTGGTGACGTATAAATCATCTCCAATAATTAATGAGTCAGTTTGGCCAGTCAAAGATGCCCATGATTCAAAGTCGTTTTGATCCAGTGGATCCTCTACTGAATGTAAATCATATTCTTCAATTAAACCTAACATGAAATCAACTTGTTCCTCAGGTGTAAGCGTTTGTTCTTTGTATACATATCTCCCATTTTTATAAAATTCACTGGCAGCTACATCCAAACCAGTTCTTACTTCAACACCAGTATCTTTTTGAACATTATCAACAGCTTTTGTAACAAGTTCTAATGCTTCTACATTTTCTAGTGGAGCAACCCAAGCTCCTTCGTCCCCTTTACCGAGTGCAATATTAGGAAATTTTTTCTTTAATATATTAGCCACCTCTTTGTGAACGGCAGCGTTTGTTTCAATTGCAGTATTGATATCATTATCAAAAGAAGTTACTAAATATTCTTGAATATCTGTACCACCTATTGCGTGAGCTCCACCTCCAAGTACATTAGACATTGGGGCTGGAATCGAATATGATTTCGTTTTACTAACATGTTCAAAAAGCGGAATATTTTTTGAATTAGCTGCAGCCTTTGCACAGGCAAGAGATAATGCAACAGCTATGTTTCCACCTACATTTTGTAGATTTTTGGTTCCATCTTTTTCTTTTATTGTGTTATCAAATGTGTTCTGATCATTAGTAGTAATTCCTATCAGTGCGGGAATCAAGTTTTTTTTAGCATTACGTATTCCCAAATTCACGTCATTTTTTGGCCATGCTTGGGCTTCAAAGGTTCCTGTTGAAGCTCCAGCTGGAGCTGCAGCCCTTCCAAATCCATCATTTGTTATTATATCAGCTTCAACAGTAGGATTGCCTCGAGAGTCCGTTATTTTTCTTAGATAGATGTCTCTGATAATCACTTATTTTCTCGATCTACAATATCTATAGGTATTGCATCTGTATCATATTCCATTTGTGCAATGATAACAGGGTCGATTATTCCTTCAGGCACCTTAATATCTACGGGAGCGCCCATTGAAATTTGTAATGCTCTTGCACCTATAACTCTGGCTTTTTCAAATCTTGAATGTTCTCGCATTTTTTACCTTCCTATTTATTAAGAAATTATAATTTTAGCTAGTGGTCTAACTATAAAAGACTTACTAAGTCTTATTGTAAAAGAACAAAACTGCAACGATAAGTATTTTTTTCAGAAGCTTTTTAAATACGTGTTACAATGAGTTTAGTTACCTTATGCCAATAGTCAAAGGTTTAATAGGTCGAAAAAAAGGTGAAAAAATGGAACAAAAAATAAACAAATTGGGTGCGTTTGTAGCTACTTTAGCTCTAATCGCGTCAGTTTTAGTTATGCCGAATGTAAGTGCTGATGGTGAAGACTTGTCTATATCCTTAACAGGAGATAAAGGTCTAACCTCTTATGGTGCAAAATATGGGCAAGCAAGCTTCATAGGAAGTGTAACTAACACCAACTCAGCTCCTAGCGATGGTTTGTCAGTCTCAGCATCATTTTCTGATGATTCTAAATTAGAGGGATGGAATGATGATAGTGTATCAATTGGGTCCTGGGATGGAACTACTTGTGACTTTTTAGAACCAGGTGAAGACTTTGGAACAATAGATGCTGCAGCTTCAGTAGATTTTTGTATTTCAGTTGGAATTGATGGAGCTTTCGATAATGGAGCTGTCGGTGAACTAGCAGTAAGCGCAAGTACAGATGATTTTACTTCCTTAACTGAAGATTCACAAGTAATAGTTTCAGATTGGACATTCAGTACTCAAGATGTTGATGCAAAAACTTTCGAAGAGTCTGAGGCAATTGAAGAAGATTGTAATGTAGCAGTCAACTGTCAAACTTATACAATTACAATTCACAATAATAAGCTTGACGAATCAGGAGATCCTGTAGATTTGACAGACCCAGTTAGGATTAGTTACGATTCAGCCACGCCTGGTTGGAGAATTGATAGTATGGATACTGCTTGGAATGAATTGGAAAGGAAGGCAATAATTGGTTTTATTGAGGCTGGTGAAAGCTATGATTTCGTCATTAATGTATCGTTATCAGGAAGTTATGCTTTAGCCACTTCATATACCGAAAACCCTTCAGTATTAGCTTTTACAATTCAAGATGACAATAATATTTACGATTTTGTAGAATATGAAGCAATAGTTTTAGATAATTTTGCAGTTAGTGTGCAAGGTTCAGGCAATGAAGATGTAGATAATGGCTGCTCAGATCAAGATTACAAGGTAGATTGGGATGTAGATGTAAAGAATTTCGGAAACACACGAGATAATTTTTCAGTTACTTTTAATTTAGCAGATTCAGCAGGTTGGGTTATTACTGGAGCTAATGACGGAACAATTAGTAACATATTACCTAAGGCTGAAAATGGTATGACTACTTATGAATTAGAAATGACAGTTCCAAGTGGTTTAGCTGCAGGAACTAAGCACGGGTTTACAATGACCGTAACCTCGGAAGGTGATCCTTCACAAACCCAAACACAAGAATTTAGTGCAACAGTAGTACAATGCTACGGAATTTCTATGTCTGTTGATAAAACAACAGATAGCGCAAATCCAGGCGCTTCCTCCGATTTTACTGTAACAGTTACTAACGATGGTAACGGAGAAGATACCGTATCTTTCGATACTATGGGAGCTTCAGCTTGGACTCCTACACTATCTGAGATGACTTCCACAATAGCTTCAGGAGCAACTAGTCAAGTAGTATTTTCTATGACTGTACCTGCAGATTCGAGTTCTGCAGCTAAGAGTGGAATGGCGATGGTTCATGGTTATTCAGAGGTTTGTGGTGATGATACTTCGGGTTGTAAGGCTATTAATTCAGATTACGAAGCACATGTTTCAATGGAACTTTCTTCCAATCAAGTATATGACATTGCAGCAGGCTATTACTACAATGCATCGATGGCAAGCGCTTCAGTTCAAGAAGGGATGGCTTTACAATTGAAATTCAATGTTACCAATAACGGTAATGGAAATGATAACATAGCTGTTGCTTTGTCAACAGATGCGCCATCTTGGATCACATTATCCCAAGATACAGTATTAGTAGGCCCAGGAACAGAGACTACAGTTACGCTGGATATCTTAGCTCCAGTTTCAGGAAGTTTGGGTGTCAATACTTTCCAAATTATAGCTTCGTCATCAGATGGCTTAACAAGCTCAACAACCGGTGACTTCACAGTTACTATTGTTGAGAAATCAACAGATTCCTCAGGACCAACAACTGAAGAAGTTGATGATGATGACGGTGGTTTACCTGGATTTGGCTTCCTTTCAGCAATAGCTGCTATTGGTGCAGTATTATTGCTGCGCCGCAGGCTTTAAGGAGATAACTAAATGTCCCTAAGTAGGCAATTTCTGCCGTTTTTCGCCATATCTTTATTGCTAGCGTCAACTTTAGTATTCACTCCAGCAAGTGCAGCTTCCTCGTTGAATATTGAAGTTGATGGAGATCATAATGAATATTCGTTCGCATCAGTAAATGGTACAGCCTCTTTTGCCTTAACCATTACAAACGATGGTGATGTTGACTTTAACCAAGTGGGATTAGAGGCTTCATTTGATGATTCAAGTTGGGAAGTGGGTAATGTAACATTTACAACATCCGGCTCAACGTCCGATGGAGCCATAGATTTAGGTTCCCTTGTTTCTGGCGCACTTGTTCAAGTTTCAGTTGACGTAGTTGTTGGCTATGGTGCCATAGTAGACATGTCTAAATTTGTATACATGAGTCTAAAGGTAACTGCTGATTCTAATGAGTTTTTAGCTCCAGATACTGTTATAGTAGTTTCAAATTGGAAAGCTTACCAATCAGATTTTCCAACATCTCCTGCTACCAACACATATGAGATTGGAGATAATTATACTTATCAAATTTTAGTAGAGAATATAGCTGTTGAGGCACTTCCAGATGGCACTACTCAAGCAGTTGATATATCAGACATAATAACCGTTTCATTTGGAGGGCTTGGAGGTTGGACAATTTCTAGCGATGATTCAAACTGGGATATGCTTCAGGGTGGAACATTAACTGGACTTTCAGCAAGTCAAGTATATACATGGGATATCAAAGTTACTCTAAGCAGTAAAGTTAAGGCAGGTAATGCAGTTTTAGATTTCCAAGCATTTAGTACAGATCCGGACGAACAGTTTGGCTTTGCATATTATCAACCATTTGGTATGCTAAGTATTCCAGTTTCTGCAGCTGAAATGTATGGCATAAAGCTAGATGGGGCTGGGATTAGAGATGTTGATCTGAGTGCCGGCGCATCTGTTGCCGAGTGGACTGTTAGAGTGAACAATTTAGGTAATACTAACGATGATTTCACAATCACATGGGATGTTCAAGGCGTACCATCGGGTTGGAACCTTAATGTAGATTCATCAGCACCTATGGTGACTGATTCTATTGATTGGAATAGGTTCTATGAATTCAATGTAGTATTAAGTGTCCCTAGTGATTCATCAGCAGGTAGTACAGCTACCTTTTCTATGAATGCATCAAGTAATGGCGATAATACACAAACGGCTACACAAGAATTTACTGCCACAGTTAATCAGCATTACGGTGTTCTTTTATCTGTAGATTCAGATTCCAAAGAGAGTAAGCCAGGTCAAAATGTAGATTTTATTTTTAATCTAACTAATACAGGCAATGGGCAAGACATCTACAGTCTTTCAGTAGCTGGACCTGCTGTGTGGAATCCAATATTGAGCCAAAATTCAACTTCCGTTAGTGCAGTCAGTGTTTCACAGATTACTTTGACAGTTACGATTCCTTCAGACAGAGATGCAGGCGCAAGTAGTGGAGACATTATAGTAACAGTTATTTCATCAGATGGATTATCAACGGCCAATAGTACGGTTTCAGTGACTACCTCTCAAGTTTATGATATAGGTTTGGGCTACGTTAGTGGCTCAAATGGTACAGCTACAGTTACTCAAGAAACTCAAATTTTATTGAAATTAAATGTAACGAATAATGGTAATGGAATTGACACTCTAAATATGTCTATGACTAACGCACCTAGTTGGGCCTCATTGGGTGCAGATACTGTGCAAATAGGACGCGGACAAACACAAGCTATAACTATTACACTATCACCAGATGCAGCTGCATTGTCAGGCAGAGATTATACTTTCCAAGTAGTTGTGACTTCAGCGGATGGTAGCGAGTACATTAGCCCAGATTTCTCAGTAAAAATTGAAGTTAAAGAAACAACAGGCGGTGGTGAAGTAGAAGTTGAGGAAATAGAGTCAGAAGAAGATAGTTCCCTGCCAGGCTTTGGTTTAATTGCCTCATTACTTGCCTTAACTACACTTGTAGTTTTACGCAGAAGAGCTTAAAGCAACAATTTAAGCATTGGACGTAATGCAAGAGAATTTAGAGGATTGGTTTGCAGAAGATTTCGGTAACGGTGACGTTACTTCTTTAGCTGTAGTTGCTAATGAGATCTGTAAAGCTAAAATAACAGGAGGGCCAGGGATAATTTCAGGTTTAAAAATTTGCAGCCTACTTCTTGAAAGTCGGCATATAGAATTTAGAACAAATTACAAAGATGGAGATTCGATAGTTTCTAATTTGATATTTTCTTTAAAAGGAAAAGCTCATGACATTCTAGCGACAGAGCGTCTTTTACTAAATATCCTCAGCCATCTCAGTGGAATTGCCACACATACAAATAAGATAGTAAGAATAGCTAAGGATGTTAATCCTAATGTAGAAATATTAGCTACGAGAAAAACCCTCCCCGGTCTCAGGAAAGTGGAAAAGCAGGCCGTAGTTCACGGAGGTGGCGCAACTCATCGCATGCGCTTAGATGATGCTATACTGATTAAAGATAATCATCTTAAATTATCTAAAAGTATTAAAGAGGCGATAGAATCGTCAAGAAGCAAATACCCAAATTTAATGCTTGAAGTAGAAGCAGATAATGAAAAACAAGCAATTGAAATAGCAATTAATGGGGCAGACAGAGTTATGCTTGACAATTTTACACCCGAGGAAGCGATGGTTACAATAGAAAAGTTACGAACTATTTCTAATATAGAGATTGAAATTTCCGGAGGTATAACCATTGAAAATATAGCAGACTATGCAAAAAAAGCAGATTTCATAAGTCTAGGAAGTCTGACAATGTCATCATTACCAGTGGACTTTTCTTTACATGTCGTTTAATATAAGAATTCTTTGCTTTGATCAAGACGATCCTAAAAAATGTACCGCTAAGAGATTAGAGAAATTCAATCTTTCAGATAATCACTCCAGCTTCAAAACATTACCGCCTATGGGTATAGTTTTAGATCCTTTCTCAGACAGAATTCTTAATAGTGAGGATATTCCTCTTGCAGAGGTGGGTGGAATAGTTGGCGTAGATTGCTCCTGGAATAAGGCTCCGGAAACGTTTTCTCGTTTACGTTTAATGGGTCTAGAGCCTAGGTGCTTACCACTAATAACTCCAGCAAATCCAGTAAATTCTGGAAAGATAGGTAAACTAACTACCGCAGAGGCACTTGCTTCTGCTTTACTAATCTGTAAGGAGAATGAACATGCTGAAACTATTATGTCGGTTTTTAAGTGGGGTCCAGCTTTTCTGAAATTAAATTCTCATTTATAATAAGTTCTTTAAATGCAGGTAAACTAAGACTGCATGGCTTCAGTAGATATTAATGAAGAAATACCTAGTTTTAGTTTTTCAGGTAAAAGTCATAGAATATTTATTGAAGGAAGAGGTTTTGATTTTAAATCATTTGATATTTACAATAATAGTACGGCATCTTTAAATCTTACAAATTTAGAAGACCCTTTATTTACGATTCTAGACTTTCAAGAGCCTCGAGTGATTTATGTAGTTTCAAGATTAGGTCAGAAAGATTTAATTCTTCAAGGCTGTATTTTCCAATCAATAGATGGAATCAAAAGTCAGTTATCTTATTCTAAAATTCAGACAGAGTCGTAAACCTTAATTTAGAGCATTCGTGATGCTTTACTGTGGAAATCGTAGATGTTGCAGTTGTAGGAGGAGGGCCAGCAGGTTCTTCAGCAGCCCGTGAGGCGGCTGAACGAGGTTTATCAGTAATTTTATTTGATCATGCACATCCAAGAAGGAAAGCTTGTGGAGGGGGCTTACCCGTTAAAGGAATTGAATGGATGGATGCGCCTGATGAGTCTATTGAATGCGAAATGTCCTCTATTTCTTTCACTTACAATAATACTAAATTAAAGATTCCAGTAAACAAAGGTAAATTAATCCGAAGAGATGATTGGGATTTTTATTTATTTAACAGAGCTAAAGAAGCTGGTGCAGGTCATGTTATTGAAAGAGTTAAATCTTTGGAATTAGTTGATGATATTTGGTTGATCAATGGTAAATATAAATCAAAATATATTATTGGAGCGGATGGCGTTAATGGTTTTACTCGAAAGCATTTTATGGACAGAATACCGCGAGAGCATCTTTTTGCCGCGGCAGGATATTATTTATCAATTAAACCTGATGAGAACGACGTTGAATTTATTGTAGGGGCTTTACCTGGTGAAGAAGGGTATCTTTGGGTATTTCCTAAAAGCGACCATTACAATATTGGTTACTGTTATAATTCAGGAACACCAGGTATGCGTGAAGCTTTAGACAAACTTCTTGCAGAAAGGTGGCCAGGTGAGTTTGTTCGAAATGGTAAATGGAAGCTGAAAGAAACTGGGGAGGTTGTAGATTGTAAGAAGTTTGGTTCAGTTATTCCTTCCTACAATGATCCAAAATTATTTGATGAGCCAGTTTCAGGTAAAAATTGGGTACTTTGTGGCGATGCGGCAGGCCATGTAAATCCTATTCATGGAGAGGGTCTCAATCATTGCGCATTAGGTGGAAGGTTAGCAGCTAAAGCAATTTCTAAAGGAGATCCAACTTTATTTGAACAGTATTGGCGTTCTCATTACAGTAGAGATATGTATCGCGCTGCAAACACTAAACACAAAATTTATAAGCCTTTTTTTATGAAAATAGGTTTCGCTTTAGGCAGAACGCCTGCTCTTTTTGGAATGCTGGCCGATTTGACTAGGGGAGATTACAAAGGAAAAGCTACAACAAACTTTTGGTTTAAATTACCTCTGGCGTTAATTCAAGCTCTTTTTGGTTTTAAGCATAAAGAAATTAAAGCGTTAAATTGATTTCTCGGATTAGCTTTATTAAACCCTTTGGCTCGGAGCGTTTCCTGAGGACTCAGGTATCATGAAAATACCACGAAAAGTTAAGATGTACAGCCCTTATGCAAA
>MIZB01000226.1_pt1 | contig 11640 bp, 14 predicted proteins | sample 888171 | NCBI WGS metagenome assembly MIZB01 (sample SAMN05440186, study PRJNA335308) | marine metagenome | isolation source: marine water
TATGGAAGCAGGAGGTAATCACTACGTTACACTGACTGTCACACAAAACCCAATTGGCGAGAGTACGTATGAAGAAACTTTCTATATTGATTGGTTACCTACTCTCGAGGTCACAATAGATACTCCTAATCCGCGAGTTGGAGAAACGTTTGTACTCAATTTCCTTGCAAGTGATTTTGAAGATGTATCAGCAACAATATCACATATCGAAGTATCTGGTTTCGAGAATCTAGGATATTCTAACGGTAATATCGGGGATTCGAGTTTATCTCTAAGTCTATATCGCGATACTGCTGGTGACGGAGAAGTAACTGTAACATTCCACGATAGTCACGGCAATACTCTGCAAAATACTTTCGAATATTCTGTCACCGAATGGCCAGATGGTGAAGTTGGTAATATGAATTGGTATGGAAGTGATACGGAAGACGAGTCAGGTGTGGTTCAAATTTCTGTAGCAAATAGGGGTGCAGGGGATTTTGAAGGTAAATTGTACTTAACACAAAATGGCAGACAAGTATCAGAATGGAATGTGACTTTATCGCCCTCATCAGATTCAACATTCTCTTATGAATGGATTTCTGAAGTGGGTTTTCATACTTTCCAAGCTGAATTAATAACACTGGATGCAATAAATGGAAGAGTAGGTGAATCTGATTTGACTAATAACAACGCAGAACTCACCTTTGAAATACAAAAGAAAGGATTGCCTTCTCTTTCTCTACTAGCTTCAGTTTCTTTAATTATTTTAGTTGCTTTATCTGGCTCAAGAAAGCTAATTAAGCCTTAGTTAGTGGCTTTATTCAATGAGTCCCGAACAACCTTCTATGCGCCGCGTTTCAGATGAGAATTTTCTGGATTTAAGACGTTGGGCTTCTGATAGATCTGAAGATTATGGTGGTAAACCCAAAATGCAAGTTCAAACTATAATACTGAAAAATCCCGAACAGGTAGGAAAAATTTCAAACCAACTCTATGAAGGAAATATAGTATTAGTGGATTTTACACCAATGGCATCAGATCAGCAAACTCTCAATAAAGTGATTGCCGATTTGGAAAGAGCTGTAGCCGATATCGATGGTGATTTAGTAGGTATAAGCAATAAATGGATAGTCGTATCTCCTACAAATATCAGAATTGCACGACAAAAACTTTAGTTCTTTGAGCTCTTCACAAGTTGTAATTTTAGGAGGGGGTAATATCGGCTCTTTCGTAGCCAAAGAGCTTGCAGATGAAGATTACTCTGTAACTATTTTAGATTCATCTTTTGAACGTTTGGAAGTATGTAAATCTCTAGTTCCTAACAGTTCGATTTCTACCTTCGATGCAACTAATTTAGAAGATTATAAATCCAAAATGTCTAATGCTACATTGGTTGTGAATGCATTGCCAGGTCCTATTGGTCATTTAGCTTTACAAAATATAGTAAATTTAGGTATTTCTTGTGTGGACGTTTCCTTCACTTTCGAGGATCCAAGAATTTTTAATAATAAAGCAAAATCTAGCGGGTCATTAGTTGTTTCAGATACAGGGATTGCTCCCGGTATTAGTAATATTTTCGCCGCTGAATTAGCTTCAAAACACAACATTCAAAATTTAGAAATTTTTGTAGGCGGCCTTCCTTTTCGCAGAACACCCCCTTGGGAATATGCGGCTACATTTTCGCCCATCGATGTAATAGCAGAATATGTCAGACCTGCAAGAATAAAAATTGATAATAAAATAAAATCCAGATCTGCATTGTCTGATTTACGACAACTGGAAATAGATAAAATAGGTACATTGGAAGCGTTTCTTACTGACGGTCTCCGTTCACTTTTAGATTTACAAATACCAAATATGAAAGAATACACTCTTAGGTATCCAGGTTATGCTGAAAAGATATTGATGCTTAAAGATGCTAATCTTTTTTCAGATGAAGTCATTCAGATAGATGGCGTTTCGATGACCAGATTGGAACTAACCTCTCTTGAACTTTTCGAACAATGGAAACTCATACCAGGTGAACCGGAATTCACACATTTAATTATTTCCAGCATCGATATCCATGGTAACACTAAAGGTTGGAAGGTACATGATGAAGGTGCAGATGGTTGGTCTAGCATGTCTAGAACGACCGGCCTTTCAACAGTATCTTTTTGTAAAATGTTATTAGATAAAACTATCCAAGGTACCGGTGTTTTTATGCCGGAATATTTCGGCACAAATTCATCTATAATCAATCGCATTATTGATGATTTTAAAGCTAAAGGAATTTCAATCAATCGTTTCTAGTTTTTTTGGTAATAGAAATGCAAACATTAATCCTATTATGATTACGAGAGTCCCTATTCCAAAAATCTCAGTATTTTTATATGAATCATATAATTGTCCAGATAATATTCCTCCCATCCCTGCTCCGAAAAACATACAGGAATTCAACAAACCCACGGCTCTGGCACGATTTGCATAGGACACTCTATCTGCCACAAGAGAGGTTGCACTGACTTGAAATAACATCCATACTGGCGGCATGAATGCCAGTATGGTCAATATTTTATTTTCTGTCATTGTATAAACAGCCATACAAATAATAAAACAAATAATCGTTATTTTCAGTGATTTTTCTCTAGGTATTTTATCTATGTATTTACCAAGATATGGTGCAGAAATAGCATGAACTGCCCCGCTTGCAAACATAACATATCCCATCCCCTTACTAGAGCCCATTACTTCTGAAAAATAACTGGGTGCAAAGGATAAGAAGAAATAATATCCTGCAAATACCATGGTTGCACAAATCCATAGATTTCTAAGAGTAAATAGTTCCTCTTTAATCATTCCAGGTTTAACATTTTCGTACGTGTTTGGCAAGCTTATCATTCCTATTGCGGATGCAAATGCTAAAACAGAACATATGCTAAAACCCAATACAACATCTGAACTTCCTTCACCGTATTTTTCAATCGAAATCATCAAACCAGCAATAAGACTTCCAAACCCCCATCCAAAACCGGATGTTGATTGTAATAATCCCAAATAAGCACCTCTTTGCTTAGGTTCTAATTCTGCAAAAAGAGTGGTCAAATGTACTACGCCGCCCAAAAATAATGCTTGTATTGTTCTAATCCCAACTAAACCCCATGATCCAACCCACGGTTGAGGTATGTACAGTAATGCTATGATTGATACGGAAACGATAACAACTCGTTTTCTATTTTTGTAATAATCTGCAATATATCCCCATAAACTACTACTAATTACAACAACTAAAAGAGGAACGCCTACTACAATTCCAACAATATTTTTACCGCCTAAAGCTTCGGCTTGAAGTATTATCATTGTGTGGGCCATACCTACTGTTATGTAGTATAACATAGCAGCAAGAAGAGGTATTTTCACGTCCGAACGCACATCACATATCTTATCTTTGTAGTATTAAGTCTAATGTATTCTTTATTTACAGCATTAGATTCTAGTTACTCGGTGTATATGGATTACAACGTCGATAAAGACATTCGAAAGGCTAAGACACTTCCTTCTTCCATTTACAAAGATACAAGAATTTTTAAAAAAGTCATTTCTTCTTTCAAAAATCAGTGGCTTTTTGCAACACATACTTCCAGCTTCACAAATAACAATGTTATACCATTACATTATCTAGAACAAATTTTAAACGAATCTATGATTCTTACCAAAAACGATGAAAGCTACTCTTGCCTTTCTAATATTTGTACGCACAGAGGGATGTTAATCTGTGATGAAGCATGTTCTACTTCTGTTTTGAGATGTGGTTATCATGGTCGTACTTTTTCATTAGATGGCCATTTTTCAAATATGCCAGAATTTGAAGGAGTGAAAGATTTCCCTTCTTCAGATGACAATCTTAAATCATTTCCTCTCAAAGATTGGAAAGGGCTTTTATTCACAGGTCTTAACGTATCAGATTTTGAAAATTATGTCTCTTATTTAGATTACAAATTAAGTTGGATGCCTATAGAAAAATTCTCAGAAAATCCATCTAGTTATCGAAGTTATGATGTCAATGCTAATTGGGCATTGTATGTAGATAATTATCTCGAAGGTTTCCACATCCCCTTCGTTCATACTGATTTACACGATACATTAGATTACGACGAATATCGAACAGAGTTATTTGATAACGGAGTTTTACAAATAGGGATCGCCAGAGAAAACGAATCCCATTTCGTTTTACCATCTTCATCTCCTGATTATGGTTTGAAAGTTGCAGCTTACTACTTTTGGCTATTTCCAAATATTATGTTAAATTTCTATCCATGGGGGCTTTCTGTAAACATAGTTGTCCCTATTAGCGCTGATAAAACTAAGATAGTTTACTACGGTTATGTTTGGAATAAAGATTTACTTCATAAGGGTGCAGGTGCCGATTTAGATAAGGTCGAAGCAGAAGATCAGGATATCGTTGAAAAAGTACAAAGAGGCATTCAATCAGAGATATATGTCAGTGGTCGCTATTCTCCAACTAAAGAAACGGGCGTCCACCATTTTCATCGTTTACTTTCTTCTTCACTTTCGAATAAGTAACGTTCAAGATATTAAGTCGCCTGCGTTGTATTATTGTGAAGATTAGAGCAGTAACGGGGTTTTCCGCTGATTTTATGAAAGCTATATCTTTAGCAACCGAAGCTGCTGAGAAACTCCGAAACAATAATTATGATATTCAATTTGTCCGTATCGCTACTCATCCATGGGAATCTTGGTGCTCCCAAGAAGATTTCCCCTCTAGGGCGCTAGAAATTGAAAAGATAACTCTCGCATCTCAAGTAGATTTCATAAGTTTCGGACCCTGTATTCCTGCATCACTCTCGACTGTCGTTAAAGCAATAAATATGACTGAACGCTCATTTTTCAGTTCGTGGATGGATTATGATCATGCTGCAGTTGCAACAGCCATCATCGATATTTCAAATACGAATCCAATGAATAATTTACGCTTTGCGGGAATCTCTAATGTTTTACCTTCTAATCCCTTTTTTCCTGCAGCTTTTGCAAACGAAGAAGGAGTTTCTTTAGCTTTAGAAATTACGGGTGATCTCGTAGAAAATAATGGCGAACCAAATGAATTAACGGAGGATTTGTTAAATTTAGAATCCCTATGTCAGGAGTCTAGTTGGAATTATTTCGGTATGGATCCAAGTATTGCTCCTCCTTTAGATTATCAAAGTTCTGTGGCAGATGTAGTTGAACTAAACGGTTCATCGTTAGGTTCAGAAGGTGCAGAATTAACAATACAATCATTAACTCATAAAATACGTTCTCTTCCGGTTTCACAAATAGGGTATCGCGGCGTCATGTTTGCTATCATGGAAGACAAAAAATTAGTCGATTTAGTTAATAATAATTTGTTAAAAATAAGTCATTTATTGGAATATGCAGGTCGGTGCGGTACAGGATTGGACACCGTCCCATTGCCTGGAAATATAAGTAAAATCACTCTAGCGCAGTTACTAAAAAAGGTCACAGATATCTCCATTGAGAAGAACAAGCCCTTAAGTGCAAGATTATTCCCGATGCCCGGATGCCGAATAGGTGATACGGTGCGTTCAGAATCTCCGTATTTATTGGATTGTTCTGCTATGGATCCGGAGTCATAAAATATGAAAAACAATTTAGTTCTTGTTAAATGGGGCGGTTCTCTAATAACTGTCAAAGATTCTCCAGATCCAACTCCACGTATGTCTGTAATTACAGATTTAGCAAAAAAATTGTCTAGTTTACGGATGAAAACAATTCTAATACATGGTGCAGGCTCATTCGGACACCCTCTTGCTAGCGAGCATTCTCTGGCTGATGGTCAAACTAGATCCAGGCGTCAAATGGAAGCAGTATCCGAAACAATAGATAGGATAAAACAACTGAACAAAATAGTCTGCAATCGGTTAAGTCTTGCAGGTTTAGAACCTAAGCCGATTTTACCTTCAAAAACTATGATTACAATGAATGATAATTTAATTGATTGGCCAGAAGAAGGTTTTCAATCTCTTCTCGATGAAAATAAATTGCCAGTTTCTTGCGGTGACGTTGTTGGTGATAGTACTAAGGGATTCTCTATCCTAAGTGGAGATACTTTAATGGTAGAATTCGCTCGATATTTCAAACCTGCAAAAACCATATTTGTAGTCAATCATCCAGGTGTTATGGACCGAGATCCCGAAGAAGAAGGTGCTGAATTGGTACCTTTAATTGATCGCAAAATGCGAAAGAAAATGCTCAGACGTAAATGGAGACTTTTCGGACGTGACGTCACAGGAGGTATGAAATTCAAATTGGAATCTGCTGCTGAGATTTCAAAATACTCTGAATGCTGGATTTTAGGTCAATCAGGTTTCCCTTCTTCCTTGGATGAAAAAATCATCGGTACTAGAATTACTAACGACTAAATTATTTTTTGAAATAAAGTATCTACTATTTTATCTAAGGCCGGTACAAATTTATATTTTTTTAATTCGTCTATCTTTATCCATGCATATTCATCATTTTCCCAATCCAATTCAATTTTTTCAATATCAGTTTCATAAAGATATGAGTGTACTACCCATATACCTGTTTTTTTCTCAATTCTATGTATATTCTCATCAACTAGTAATGTTAGATGTTCTTTGGTTATTCCCGTTTCTTCCTTTATTTCTTTCAAAGAAGTTTCTTTAGGCGTTTCATTCTTTTCTATATATCCGGAACATCCAGACCAATATCCTTGAAATGAACCTACCTTTTTCGATCTTTTAAGGATCAATATTTTATCTTTATTCTTTAGTATACTGGTTGCAACCGATATCTCTTCTCTGCCTTTCACTTTTCTATAACCTGAGATCCAGGTTTGTAAAGTTCATTAGTTTCAGGATCTCTCATTTGGAGGTTTGGCAATCTAGCTAAATCTCCATTTAAATCAATAAAATATAAGTATCCAGATTCTCGTTCAAATTTCTTATCATAAACTAGTTCTTTTTCCCCACCTACGTGTTTCCACACTGTGCCATCCATCTCAACAAAATAAAGAAATCCTTCTGGTTTCGGCAATCCTATCTTGGTAACCACTTCACTCATTAATTAGATTCTACTATTATTTTACAAGGCGTGGGAATTTTATGATATGATTTTCGTAGAGCATCTTTTGCTACATCTAACATATCTTCTGTAGTTCTTAATGTCATTAATTTTTGATTGGGTTTTACACGGGCTGCAGATCCAACAATTTTACCAAATGATAATCTCATACCTGTTGAAATACGATCAGCTCCAGCTCCTTGAGCAATTTTATTATGTCTCAAAACATGATGAGGATATAATCGTACCTTTAGATGATATCCGTCTTTTCCAGCTGCTCCAGATATTCTTCTATTGGCAGTCAATCGAGCCGCTTCAAGTGCTACGTGTCTGATATAGCAATTTTCTTTACAAACTAAGTGTACTGTTACTGGAAAATTTTCTGAAGTATTACCTATATCGAAATTAGTTATTCTACTGGCCGGTACACCGCCCATATACTTTCTACGGGTGTATGCCATTTTGATATTGCGATACATATTCGCATTGGTTTTCTTTGCCATAACTATCGACAGACACGCGGGTAGCCCTCGTGTATTTAAGTTTTTACTTATATTTTGTTGATGCGATTTCTCTTATACGGTCTTACAATTAGTCTTGTATGAATATTCACGAATATCAAGCAAAAGAAATATTCAGAAAGTATGAAATTCCAACACTTCAAGGGGTTCTAATTGATAAAAATACAGATTACTCATCTGCTTGCAATTCTCTAGGTGGTGATTTGTGGGTCGTTAAAGCCCAAGTACACGCAGGGGGGCGAGGCAAGGGGGGAGGCATTGTCGTTTGTAAAAGTCAAGATGAAGTATCATCTGCTTGTGATAAATTATTAGGTTCCAGATTAATCACTCCTCAAACAGAAAAAGAAGGAGTTTTAGTTCGTAAAATTTACTTAGAAGAAGGTTGTGAAATTTCAAATGAATTATACTTAGGCTTAGTTTTGGACAGGGAATCAGAAAAATTTGTTTTTATGATTTCTACCGAAGGGGGCGTAGAGATAGAAGAAGTTGCCAAAGATACACCTGATAAAATTTTGAAATTATATATTGAGTCAGATGGTACAATTGATTTGAAAGAAGCTGAACGTATTTCTATCAAGTTAGGTCTAACAGAAAATCAAATATCTGTAATGATAAAATTGATGCAAAGCCTCTCAAAAATGGCTTACGATCTGGATTGCTCCTTGGTAGAAATCAATCCATTAGTAGTCACTAAATCTAATGATATTATAGCTTTAGATGCCAAAGTCAATTTTGATGATTCAGCTTTATTCAGACATCCGGATGTTTTCGAACTTAGGGATTCATCAGAAGATAACCCCCTAGAAGTCAGAGCTATTTCAGCGGGGTTGAATTATATCAAATTAGATGGTGAAATCGGCTGTATGGTAAACGGAGCTGGCCTAGCAATGGCTACTATGGATATAATTAAATTACATGGTGGAGAACCAGCTAATTTTTTGGACGTTGGAGGTGGAGCTACACCGGATCAAATATCTGAAGGTTTCAGAGTGATACTTTCAGATCCAGAAGTAAAAGCAATTTTTGTTAATATTTTCGGAGGAATAATGAGATGTGATTTCGTAGCTGAAGGTATCATTTCAGCAGCCCAAGATGTAGATTTGACTATACCACTCATAGTCCGTCTATCTGGAACAAATTCAGAATTGGGCAGGGATTTACTAAATCAATCGGGTTTACAATTAACTGCCGTATCTGATATGGACGAAGGCGCTCGGGTAGCTATCTCTTCTTTGGAGGGTTCTGAATGAGTATCTGGCTCAATGAAGAAAGTAAAATCCTAATTCAAGGTATAACTGGAAAAAATGGCCAATTCCACACTGAACATATGCTCGATTATGGAACGAACATCGTAGCAGGTGTTACACCAGGGAAAGGAGGTTCTGATGTTTTCGGTGTACCAGTATTCAATACTATTTCAGATGCCAAAACATTAGGGGCAAACGTTTCCTGTATTTTTGTTCCACCAGCATTTGCTTATTCCGCAATCAAAGAGAGTATAGATTCTGATATCGAATTAATTATAGTAATAACAGAAGGAATCCCGGCATTAGATATGGTTAAGTTGAAAGATTATTCTAAAGATAAAGACGTACGCATAATTGGGCCGAATTGTCCAGGAATTATAACTCCAGGAGTTGGTAAAGTAGGAATCATGCCAGGCCATATTCACAAAAAAGGTAGAATAGGTATTGTGTCACGTTCTGGAACATTAACATATGAGGCTGTCAATCAGGTCAGTGAAATAGGTCTAGGTCAATCTACTTGTTTAGGAATAGGAGGTGATCCAGTAATAGGAACTACTTTCATAGATTGCTTAGAAGCATTTGAAAACGATTCAGAAACAGACGCTATAATCATGATTGGAGAAATAGGTGGTAATGCAGAGGAAAAAGCTTCATCATATGTAAAATCCTCTGTTACAAAACCAATTGTAGGTTTTATTGCTGGTAGAACTGCACCTCCTGGTAAACGCATGGGTCACGCAGGCGCTATCATCTCAGGAGGTATGGGGACTGCAGATGCCAAAGTCGAAGCCATGAGGGGTGCCGGTATCCATGTTGCAGAAAATCCCGCTTTAATAGGTGAGACTTTATCCAAAATACTCAATTAGGAAAAATTATGAAAAATTTAGGAACTGTATTACATGCCACTGAAAAAAACACAGTAGTCGTTCCTGCTGCCAGTATGGTGGCTGTACATTCACGAGTTTACAATTACAAAGGTAGGGAACTTGGAAAAGTAATAGACGTTTTCGGGTCTGTCAAAAAACCTTATCTATTAATCGCTCCCAAAAAAGGTGTACGTATCACTGAATTAATCGGCAAGGAGATCTACGGCAAATGAACTTTCACGGGGGGCCAGAATGGAAAAATTATAAACCAAAATCAGATATCTCAATCACTCCAAAAAAACCAAAAAACCAAACTACTTCAAAAGCTCATGAAACTATAAGGAATATTTCCAAATCCCTTCCACTCCCTTCTCGAATTCAAAAAGAACTCGTTACTTCTTCAATGGATTTATTTTATGACGTTCACAAAAAAGGTCTTATCAAAGGCAGAGACACTGAAAAAGTTTCTACAACTATGGTCTGTATTGTTTGTAGAATCCACAATCTTGCAATTACTTTAGATGATATTTCGAAAGCCTCGGACGTTTCCAAAAAAGAAATAATTAGACTTCAAAAAATTTATTCTAAATCTTTAAATTTCCAACTTCCCCCACATGATTTGTCCGTTTTCTTAAATCGTTTTAGCTCCGATTTGAGATTGGAACGTCGTACCCTTGAAAGATGTGAAGATATTTTGAATCTTGCAAATAAACATAATTTTAGTGACGGCCTTTCTCCCAATACTGTCATAGGCACAATTATCTACCTCGCTTCAAAACTTGAAAAAGATAGGAGAAGTCAATCAATCATCGCAAAGATAGTGGGTGTTTCTGAATTAACAATACGGAATGGTTATCAACGCTTGAATGAAATTATTTCTCAATAATTATTTTTCTATGCATTCTTGATATATAGTGCCTTTATTATGAACTATTATGGAAGATGAAATGTCCAATAATGCACCTTGTGCTATCCCTGGCGATGAAGGCATTTTCGCAACACGTAGAACTGATTGGTGGTGGGTTCAACCGTTACTCGTGGCTCTCGGTTTAGGTACTGCTATAATCTATATGACCTTGGCAGCATTTCAAGGAACTAATTATTACTATGATGGTAACGGTGCCAACTATCTTTCACCACTTTATTCTCCGGAATTTTATGGTACACATGAGCCTATTTTCGGTATTGAAAAACCAACATTTTGGCCAGACCAGCTTCCCTTTTCTCCAGCTTTTCTAATATTGTGGGCGCCTGCCGGTTTCAGACTTACTTGCTACTATTACAGAGGTACTTACTACAAGGCTTTCTGGGCAGATCCACCTGCCTGCTCCGTTGGCGAACCTAGGAATAGTTATTGGGGTGAAAATTCCATGCCCCTCATTCTTCAAAATCTTCATAGATATACGTTATATTTCGCAATTATTATTATTTTTATTTTAGCTTATGATGCATGGCTTTCAATGTGGTTTAACGGTAAACCATTCGAAGGTGATTTCGGCATAGGTGTCGGAACTATCGTTCTCACTTTGAATGTGATTTTACTAGGGGGATATACATTCGGTTGTCATTCTTTAAGACATTTAATCGGAGGGTATGCAGATAGAATAGTCAAAAAACCAAAGATTCAGCAAAAGGCTTACGACTGTGTAAGTTGCCTCAATAAAAGTCATATGAAATGGGCATGGTTTTCTCTTTTCTGGGTTTGCTTTACTGATGTTTACATACGTTTTCTCGCTGACAAATTAGATTTTGTATTACTGGGGGGCTAATTGGATTATGAGTGAAGATATCAGAAAAGAATCTTGTGACATTTTAATCGTCGGCGCTGGTGGTGCAGGGTTGCGCGCTGCTATAGCAGCAGCAGATGCCGGCATGTCCGTTTCAGTCGTTTCTAAATCATTACTAGGTAAGGCGCATACAGTGATGGCAGAAGGGGGTATC
>MIZB01000227.1_pt1 | contig 11478 bp, 5 predicted proteins | sample 888171 | NCBI WGS metagenome assembly MIZB01 (sample SAMN05440186, study PRJNA335308) | marine metagenome | isolation source: marine water
ATGCGCCAGTTGCACCTATTGAAGCAGAATCCGTGCCGGCTCCTCAACCAACTACTGCCCCATCACCTCCAGTAGTGGAACAGCCTCAACCTGTTGTAGAACCACAAATTGCACCACCTGCACCGACAGAGCCAGTGCAACAACCCCCCCAAGCCGTAACACCAAAGCGCGCTCCAATCGGTTCAAGTTCTCCATCAACCCCAGCAACAGGGTGGCCAGCGGCTCCTTCAAGCCCTCCTGAGCAATCCGCCCTCGATTCAGTTTCGGATTTGGTAAGCGGGGGACCACATGCTCCAAGAGCACCAGCGCAACCAATTCACCACAACATTCAGTCGGGCAAAAATTGCTCTCGTTGTGGAATCGGGGTAGAACAAAGTTGGCAGTATTGCCCGTTATGTAATGGTAATCTGTGAATTATCATTCAGTCAAGGACTTCACCGGCTTGCAGAAGAACCATTTCATCAAGGTGAATTGTAGGCTCAAGTACCACTCCTGTGTGGTGTATACCAACATTTGCTGAACCCCCTAGAGCAGTGTTATCTCCGAATCCTAGGTAACAGGTTCCTTTGACCTTCTCATCCTCCAATACATTGCCAACTAGTCGCGCCTTTGGATTCATTCCAAAACCAAATTCTGCTACTGTCCAAACCAAGTCTTTGTCCTTTGGTTTCAGTCTTTCAGCAGCTCTTTCATATGCCTCTTCAATGAGTTCAGCAATGCTTCCACCTTTTACAGAAGTTACGAGTCCATCTTTGATGGTAAAGGTCAGTGGTTCCTCAAGTAGGGTTGAATCCCATGATCCATCAATTACTAATTTTCCATTCATCGTATCTTTCTTTGGTCTAGTGAATATTTTGCCTGCTGGCAGGTTTGTTACGTGACTCGGCCGGTTGCATATCCCGTTGTCTTCTAGTTTCCACCGACGATGTTCAACTTCAAATTCAACATCGGTTCCTGCCTCACTAGTTATCTTGATTTGTCGTCGGCGTTTGAGATTGCCCCCAACTCTTGTGATTTCTTCTCGGAGGCGGTCAAAATCAGCAGTCATGCCTCCCTCTGTGAAGATATCCAGTGTGATTCCTGGTAGAGTAGCGATTCTAGCGCCATCATTGCGGGCAATTCGAGTTGCCCGCGTATGGGTCAATGAGAAGCGTGTTGGAGCGATTACAATTTGTTGTTTACGCATCAATTCAGAGACTGCGCCCGGTGGTTCATCGCCATGCTGATGCGATGATGGCATCATTAAGAGAAGAACTCTTTCAGAGATTAGTGAGGCTTGCTCATAAATCGCTTGACCTATTTGAGCGGTATGTGGGTCAGTGATAATTAGGGTATTTTCGTATGACCGCATTTGCATACAAGTTCTGACGACAGTACGAGCAGATGCACGGAGTTTTTTCTCCAATTTATCATCATCAAGTTTTGGACCTCCATCGTCCTCATTTGATGTTGATTTCTTACCAGCCATGCTCGCCCCAAAGGGGTGTTTCAACCCGCCTATTATTACTCTTCTTCTGCGTTTTCATCTTCAGTTGTTGAATCATTTTTGTTGTTGTATATCTTGAATACACCGCCAATCAAGATGATAGTGAATAATAGATAGAGAGTTGAATTAATATTTTGATGTAATCCAATACCGAAAAGCATGAAGAACAAACTTGTTGGTTCTTCCATCACTAGAGTTTGGTCTGCTTCAACATTTCTTTCAATTTGGGTAATCCCTGTTGACCAAACGACTTCAACTGATTTTACTGAATCATCAGCACCCAACCCAAAGTGAACAGTTGGTTCGTTACTACCTAGGAATCCGCTTCCAGCATACACATGCTGACGTAATTCGTGACCATCTTCAAGGGTCACGATAACTAGGCATCCAGTTCCATAACTGTTCGAATAATCACGCTGTCCAAAGCCTTGCGATGTGCTGACATCTGTCTGTCGTCCTTCAAGTTGAACTTTGAGCCAATGGCGACCAGTTTCCTCAACAGCATTGTTTGAGAATAACTGAGGTGCTCGGTCCGAGTGCCCAAGCATGATATCTAAATCGCCATCACCATCGTAATCAAAGATTGAAACACCCATTGTTTTGTTACCATTAGTTCCAGTCCTTAAGCCGATTTCACCACTAATATCTACAAAATTGACAAAACCATCACCATCAATATCACCATCATTGCGATATAATGTGTTATTGTTGTAGGCAGTAAAACGGTTGATTCTTCCAACACCAAAGAAGATGTCCAAATCTCCATCAAGGTCGTAGTCAAAGAATTGGCAAGCCCAATTCACTGCAACGAATGAGCCAGCTGACCCCGCATCACGGAATCCCAAGTCACGGCTTCTCTCACTGAATGAATTCCCGCCATCGTTTTCCCAAAGGTAGTTTGGCCCAAAGTTTGAGTGGCACAGGTCAAGGTCTCCATCTCCATCCCAATCTCCAGCGTGTGCTCCCATGCCAGTACCTGGTAAGTCCATATCCAACTCTTTTGTCATCACAGTGAAAGTACCGTCGCGATTATTGTGATAGATTGGTGACATACCGAAGTCAGATGCAACATAGAGGTCTTCCCAACCATCATTATCGTAATCAAACCAGACTCCAGCAAAGGATAGTCCAGTTCCTCGATAATCTGCTGTAGCGATTTGTGCCATCGTTGAGGGGTTTGAAGGGCTGGCTTGGTCCATTCTGTATAGTCCTGAAAGGAAGAATTGATTCGGCGAATCTGAGACTTCACCTTGGCCGCTAACACCAGCGAATTTCGTGACATCACTGAATTCTATTTCTCCGTCACCGTCAACATCCCCATCATTACGATAGAGAAAGTTGGTTTCTGTACGCGCCCAGTATAATTCCTCATCGACAATACCGAGATTCATTGAGTAGAGATCAACATCGCCATCATGGTCGTAGTCTGCCCAAATTGCAGTTGTGCTATGGCCATAATTCGCCACACCACTGACAAATATCACTTCAGGAGGATTTTCATCGTCGTAACCTTCGCCTCCATTGGTAATGCTAACAGATGAAATTTCACCATCAGCTGTGACGATAGCCTCAGCCATTGCGCCATTCCCGTATGCATCACGGAAATAAATTGCTGGAGCAAGTCCGCCAGATGTCGCATAATCAGAGCCTACATTTTGCATTACAACTTCTGTGACATTTCCATTGACCACAATGGCATTGGCGAGAGCACCTTGGCCAACGCCAGTATCCACAGTTACATCAGTAAATTGACAATTCCCATTATTTTTGAATAGAATATTCCTCTCCCCAGAATCTAAATTATCAACATCTGATTCGCCAAAAGCGCTGAGATAAACATCTTTGTCACCATCATTATCGTAATCTGCCCAAGAAGATCCAATTACAGTTGTATTTTGTAAATTCATTCCAGATTCACTGGTCCAATCTGTGAAGGTTCCATCTCCGTTGTTCAACATAAATTGAATTGAACCAGATTCAAATTCTAAATTTTCGTAAGATAGATGGTCGAATCTTGCTGTAACCATGACATCCATGTCTCCATCTTGGTCACAATCATCAACCGAAATTCCTGGACCATAACTAACCCAATTTGTTAGTGGTCCGGTGTCAATAATACTGATGCCACTTGCTTCGGAAACATCAGTGAAGGTTACCATCGTTTCCGTTGGTACACCTTGTGAATGTGCAAGTGCAGGAGATGGTAGTGCTGAAAGAAGAGTTGTAATCGTCAGAATCGCCATAATTATTGCAGTTTTTTTGGGGCGTTTAATTGGATTTATTCCCATAATGGATACCCCCCGGAGTCACTTCGGTAACATTAACCACACTGATTTCACCTATGAAATATACCCACACGATTAATTCAATCATTTCGGATAAAATTAATTTAATTGCATAGAACAAAGTTCTAACCGGAAGTTGTAGTCGAAAAAAGTGGTTGAGATATGTCTATCCCCATTAGGTTGCAAAAGCGTGCTCAAGGCTTCACTGCAACTCGCCTCTTCGCACAGATAATGACACTCTTGCTTTTATCGGTCTCGTTATCTCTTCCTACAGCAGCAACACCAGTTGCTAAAGAAGAGTCAAGTGTATTCGAATCTCATGATGAAATAGCACCTCAAGTAACACGAAATAATGATGGCAGTGGCAATAATATTGCTAACACCGATTGGGGTGCAGTTAACAGCCAAATCAATCGATTAACTTCATCATCTTTCAATGACAATATCTCTGAAATGGCGCACCCAGAATATGAAAATCCACGAATTATTTCAAATCAAGTCTGTGTAGAAACAATCGCTACACCAAGTCCGCTTGGTCTTTCAAACATGAATGTACTTTGGTCTGAATTCATTAACAACGATATGCAACTCACAACTCATCAAGACTCTTCTCATGAAGGTGGATTGGAAGAGGCACATATTCCAATACCAATTGATGATGAAATCATGAATCCAGGTGGTGTAGAAGATTCACGAATCAAATATTTACGAACTGAATTCATTTCTAGTACAGGAAATGGTGAAGAGAATCCTAGAGAATATCCGAATGAGGCGAGTAGTTGGATTGATGGTGGTTCAATTTATTCCTTTAGTATAGAGTTTCAAGATTATCTTCGCAGTGGCGAAGGAGGCCGTCTAAAAGTAACCGATGTTGATGGTTGGGACATGGTGCCTGGTCGCATAACAGAATATGTAGAGAGTGTGTCAGGGGATGACCCCAATCTCCAATTTTTTACCGGTGATTCAAGAAACCTAGAGCACATTGGGCTCACTTCACTTCAAGTCTTGTTCATCAGAGAACACAACCGGATAGCAGATGGTTTGAGCGAGCGCAATTCCGATTGGAATGATGAACAGATATTTCAGCGCGCTAAGAAAATAGTTCAAGCTGAAATTCAAGCGATTACATACAATGAATATCTCCCGTCAATTGGAATTAATTTGGATGATTATTCCGGTTATAATTCAACTATTAATCCACAATTAAGTAATGAATACATCTTGTTAGCAGCATTTGCTACAGGAAGCCAAATGGCTGATGGTTGGTTACAATTTGATGAAGGACTCAACGAATCTGCAGGCGGCCATTTGGATTTGAGGGATGGCTTTTGGACATCATCCTCGTTAATTGAGGTTGGTGGAATAGATACTACAATTCGTGGTGCTGCATACGATACTCAAAGAGAAATGGATTTGTCAGTCATCCCTAGTCTTCGTAATTTGATGAGTGGGGCAATGTGGGGTGGCTGGATGGATGATTGTGCAATGGACATCCAACGCGGCCGTGACCGTGGGCTCACAGATTACAATTCATTGAGAGAAGGTCTCGGGCTTGATAGAGTCACGGATTGGAGTGATATCAGTTCAGATGTTGATTCACAACAAAAACTAGCATCAGCGTATCCAGATGTTGATAGCATCGATGCATATATCGGTGTAATGGCAGAAGATAGACTAGAATCTTCAATCTATGGTGAAACTCAACAAATGTTGGTTTTGGACCAGTTCCAAAGGGTGCGTGATGGAGATCGATTCTGGTATGAGAATGATGCAGAATTAAATTCGTTAACCAGTGAGTTCAATTCCCTGCGGTTGTCTGATATTATTCTCAGAAATACAGAAATTGAATCAATTCAATGCGATGTATTCTTTGCTGAGAGCGATGCGAGCAGTTTTCAGTGCCACCTTGCGAATTCAGATGCTCCACAAATTTCAGGGGATAATGAGGGAGAAATTTCAACCAAAATAAGCACTTATATCGGCGCAGTGATAGTTTTAATTCTAGTGGCAGTGGCAATATTATCAGGAAAAGAGTCAAAAAATCCAGAAGAAAAAGAAACCGAGGAGGAAGAATGATGTCAATTAATTTTGAATCAAACAACTCACTGTCAAATCGTAAAAGATTTGCTTTATCGACTGTAGCACTTTTCATGCTTTTAGGATTAGCAACAGTTTCGGCTTCAACTATTGAGAAGGAGGATGGTGCTACAACCTACGACTCAGCTGATGAATCTGCAATGAATTCTGAAACCCAGTATGGGTATGATGGTTCTGGAGTAAATATCGACAACCCTGAATATGGTGTGGCAGGGTCCGAACTTTCTCGGTTTTCAGAGAGGTATCCTTCGACCGATGGTGAAAATCTCACCTTTTGGGATCGCTCAGACGTTCCTAACCCACGTGAAATTAGTAATTCACTTTGTCATGAAGATCAGTCACATCCTGATTCACAAGGATTGTCTGACTACAACTGGTTATGGGGGCAGTTCATCACCCATGATATTGACCATACGACTACTCAAGATGGTAGAACACCAGACCAAGATCAACCTGATACAGCATATATTCCAATCTCCGAAAATGATGAATGGATGGGATTCCCCGGTGGGTTACAAATGAGATTTTTCCGTTCATTAGTGGCTGATGGTACTGGAGATGGAGACCCACTAAATCAAAGAGAACACCCTAACACAATTACAACTTGGATTGATGGTTCAGTGGTTTACGGCAGTGATACAGCAAGGGCAGATTGGTTACGTGAAAATCGCGGTGGAAGAATGAAGGTTAGTGACTTTGAGGAAGGCGACTTACTTCCCCAAGCAAACTATGCAGAAGACCCTACTACTCCGGGTATGTCATTTGCCGGTTTCAATTTTACAAATTCATTTGTTGCAGGTGACGGTAGGGCGAATGAGCACGTAGCATTACTTTCGATGCATACCCTGTTTGTTAGGGAGCACAACCGTTTGGCTGGTGAAATTTTGGATAGGAATCCGGACTGGTCAGATGAGCAGATTTACCAATATGCAAGGCACATCAATATTGGATTGATTGAGTCTGTTACTTACAATGAATTCTTGCCATCTTTAGGCATTGAATTAGACCCTTACGAAGGTTACAATTCTACAATTGACCCGTCAATTTCCAATGAGTTTGCAACAGTTGCATTCCGCATGGGTCATAGTCAAATTGGAAGTACGATGTTCAGACTGAATGAGACAAGAATGCCTTCACCACAAGGTCACCTTACTCTAAGAGAAGGATTCTTTGATGTTACCCCAATTACTGAGGGAGGTGGAATCGCCCCGATTTTGCGTGGTCTTGCTTACAATGTACAACCAGAAAATGATTTGATGTTCGTTGACGATTTACGAAACCAAATGTTTGGTCCTCCAGGTGCAGGAGGGATGGATTTGTGCGCTATTGATACTCAACGAGGTCGCGACCATGGGGTTCCAGATTTCAACACCGTTCGCGAGGCATTTGGATTAGCAAGATATACGAATTGGAGTGATTTTTCAAGCGACAATGCTACTATTGAAGCCTTGAACAACACGTATCCCGATGTAGATAGTGTTGATGCATTTATCGGTATGTTGGCAGAAGACCACATTGAAAATTCAGCCCTTGGAGAAACAATGCATGTCATCATTAAGGAGCAATTCACAAGATTGAGAGATGGTGACAGACTCTATTATGGCTCGGAATTTTCGGAGTTAGCAGATATTCAAGATCAAATTGATAGTACAACTTTAGCCGATATCATCCTTAGAAATACAGAGATTGAGAGAATTCAGTGTAATGTATTCTTTTCCGAGCAAGTGCTCGATGAAATGGAATGCAGTTTGGAAAATAAAGAAGTAACAAGTGACGGTTCTAACAATAACGAGCCATCAGCATCCACAAGTAGTGCCGATATAATCACTTATACAGTGCCATTAGTGTTGGTAATTTTAGTTCTAATCTTGGCTACTGCACAGAGTAATAACAAGAATGAGAGTTAATCGATAGGGAACGAAAGGGCCGTAAAGCAACTTGGCAAATTTCTGCAATTGGCTGTGGCCAACTCTCTGCAGTTCGTGAATCGGCGTTACCATGAAAGGAAAAGTAGCATATGTTACAAGGCCCCCCCTTTGGCATGTTAGTATGGCTTGGAATTCTGAGAAGCCTAGAATTACGGCGAGCAAATTGTTTGTGGTTTGCTTCATATTACTGTCAATGCCTTGGATGAATGTGTCTGCAGATTCAGACCCTTATGTTGAGATAGTAGTCACGCCACAACAGGAATACTACGATATTGCAGATAACCTAACACTTCAACAATCTGTGCGTTTTGAAATCGATGCCTACGATGTTAATGAGAGCGATTCGTATCGAATCAGAATAGCACTTTACCAAGACTATGAAATCTATGGGGAAGGAAACAAAATTAACGCTGCAAATTTCACTAGTACTTCTGTTTCAGTCTCACTTTCCGATTTGTCTTCTGAATGGATTAATAACACTAATTATTCTGTCTTTGCTGAGTTATCTGAAAAAGAATTTGGCGAAGATGAGTTTCATCTAATTGATACGGTTTCATATTCATTTACAGTAGGAGAAACCCCTAAGATAGAACCTGATCCTACTTTGGTGAATGTTGTAGTTACATGTGATGAGGATTGGGAAATAACTCAAAATGAAACTCGATTGCAAGCAGATGATAGCGACTTTGTCCTAAATTGTAGTGCTCAGAATAATAATGCTGTAAGAATCGAAACCCAACATAACATTCTAGCCCCTCAACATGATACAGGGATGGAGTTTCGTATCAATGCAGAAGACTCATCAATCGATGGTAACGGCTCTACAACGAACTTTACTTTGAGACCAAAAGGTTGGAACTCAAGCATGATTATACCAAATGGTTCTGTTTCAGTACAAATCAGTATCAATGCAGATGACTGGCAGAGTAATAATACAATTTTTGAAATTAATTATACCATCGTACAAGAAATTACTGATACTCCAGCAGAACCTGTAATAATTCCTGGTTGCATGGATTGGGCAGCCACTAATTTCAATCCAAATGCAACTGCAGACGACGGCAGTTGTGAATATCCTGAGCCGCCTCCTCCTGATTGCCTCATGTGTAATTTCACATTTCAAATACCGAGTCAAGTTTCTGTAGATACCCCAGCTACATTTTCTGCTGATGCAACTTTGAGTGAAGGATGGGATTACTATGGTGGTGCTACAATATCATGGGGCTTTGATGGGCTAATTGTCAATGGTGCTGAGGTTGAGCATACATACACCAGCGTACCTGCTGGTGGGACAACTAATGTGACATATTGTGTACAATTTACCAGTGGTCCAGAAAGTTGTCAAGAAGAGATGATTACGGTTAATCTATCACTTTCAGGGTATATTTCCCATTCAAGCCAACTTGAACCTTCTACAGATGATGCAGTAGGTGCAGTTCATTTCGCAATCGAAGTGTGGGGTGGGATGGCACCTTACTCTTACGAATGGCAATTTGGCAATGGCACAACATCAGCAAACCAGTCTTTTGTGCATGAGTTCTTTGAAGCAGGAATGCATAATGTGACAATAGAAATTCAAGATGGACGCGGGGATATCATCAATTTTAGTGTAGAAATTGACATAATTGATAATAAGGAAAATGAGGGGAGTGGCACCAATGTTGAAGAAATTGAAGATTTACCATTTGGTACCAATACTTTTGGCATAGTTTTCACAAGTGGCGGAGTGCTTTTTTTGTCAACTCTAATGTATTCTAATGGCAAGAAAAACCGTGATAGAATACTGAAAAAAGGGAAACTTCTCGCTCATAAGTCATCTTCATCAGTTGAGGATTCTTATTGGGATGATTCAATAAAATGATTGGAATTGAATTCAATTTTTTCCCATCCATATTGCCTAGTTGGAGAAATATTCTTTTCAAGAGGTAAAATCAACGAACCAAGTTCCTTAATGTAGGGACTACCGTGGGGTAACCATGGCAAGAACACCTGTTATGGTAATAATTGTGCTCGCTTCAATGCTTTTGGCTGGCTGTTTGGGGACAATTGAAAATCCCATTAATGATGAGGATAGAGAAAATATGGAGTGGATTGCTCCAGAGTTACTATTGAGTAACCGCGTCCGCTCATCTCCAGTATTAGATCAGTATGATGGATGTGCGGATCTTGAAGAGGATTTGCGAAATTCACTTGCTGAAGAGATGATGGTTGGACTTGACCAAGCATCATACTGGCATTGGAATTCTTGGGGATTCCGTGGCGGCTTTATGGAAGATGACATGATGATGGATGGAGCAGTAGCTGAAATGGATGGTAGTAATGAAGCATCTACAGGCACTGATAGTTCAACTCCTCCTAGTACATCGGGTGCAGGAGACAGAGAAGGCGAATATTCAGAGACAAATAATCAGGAAGAAGGGGTCGATGAAGCAGACTTCCTCAAGACCGATGGTTACCATATCTACATGATTAACAATGGCCAGTTGGTAATTTTGGGCGTACCAGAGTTCGGAAACGTGACTCTTGAATCAAATATGACATTGGAGGGTTCTCCAATGCAGATGCTCGTAAATGGAAATCAACTAGTGATTATCTCTTATGTTTCCTACTGGAATCTACCTTCTGATGATCCTGTCCGTGTTGCTATGATGGCAGATACTGCTGAGGGTGACAGCATGTACTCATACTATCGATACAGCAACAAGGTGAAATTTACAGTGATGAATATCACCGACCGTTCAGACCCACAAATTGACCGCGAACTATACCTTGATGGTTCATATCAAACTGCAAGATTAGTTGATGGAACCTTGCGTGCAGTGACACATTCATACGCACAATTGCAAGGATTGCGCACTTACCCAACTCTTCCTGATACTTACTGGGAGATTGATTACGATGATCCAGACCGACAAGATATTTGGAATGCGAGTGTTGATGAAGCAATTGCCTACAATCTAGAAGTTATTGCAGGCCTAACATTAGCAGATTTCTCTCCAAGAATGCATGAGCGAATGGCTGATGGAACAGTTGTTGAACAATCAACAGTCAGTGCAACTTGCGAAGAATTTTCTGCAGCAGCAGATTCAGTAGGACGCGGATTTACAACTATTATGACCATTGAATTGTTTGGCGACATGGTTGAATATGAATTAGACCATGTTTCATCCTCATGGGTTGAAGTCTATGCAAGCGAAGATATGCTAATTCTTGCAGAGCCAGCCAATGATTGGTGGTGGTACTGGAGAAATGATGCCTTTGAAGAGGCAACAAATATCCACGCTTTTGATATCTCAGATGGTGGAATAACGACCTACATCGGCTCAGGCCGAGTTACTGGAACTGTCAACGACCAGTTCTCACTTTCAGAATACAACGGCACCATCCGAGTTGCTACAACTCAGGACATTTGGGGCCGTTGGTGGTTAGATGGCGAAGATTGGGCTGGCCCAACTAACGACGTCTACGTTCTTGCACCAGATGAGAACGGTGGTGATGAATTACTACAGATAGGTCATGTTGGCGGTATTGCTACAGGTGAGACCATCTGGTCTTGCCGTTTCATCGGTGAAAAGGGATACCTTGTCACATTCAGAAATATTGACCCACTTTGGACAATTGACCTTTCAGACCCAACCGACCCACAAGTGATTGGTGAGTTAGAGGTTTCAGGCGTGTCAAC
>MIZB01000228.1_pt1 | contig 11445 bp, 11 predicted proteins | sample 888171 | NCBI WGS metagenome assembly MIZB01 (sample SAMN05440186, study PRJNA335308) | marine metagenome | isolation source: marine water
AGAATTTGGTGTTTGTCCTGAACCACCCTCATCCCCTCCCAAAAAAGGACCTACATCTTCCCAAGTTTGGCCTTGATCTAAAGATCTTATTATGTGAGTACCTTCACCTGCACCGTTCCAATTAGTAAAAAATATTGCACCTGAGGCTGTAATTCCTATAGTTGGTTCAAATGTATCAAACCCAGTGCCATAATATGTTGCATTTGTAAAATAAGGCATATTATTTCCTGTCAAATCAACTGAAATATTTGCATCTAAAATAGCTGAATCATTAGTTGCATCAACAGCATAAGGCCTTGACAGAGTACCTGCATAATGGTACCAAGTAGTTGTTGGATTCAAACGACCAAAATCAAAAATGGAGGGTTCTTCGACAACTGTTCTTTTATCTTCAGGTTCAAGACATCCACTCATTCCTGGCGTCAAAAGAAAAGCAATTACAAGGGTCAATAATTTTTGCATTGTTTATCGTTAAGGATATGACTTTATTTAGATTTATTAAACAAAACTATGCGATTTGTGTTAGTCCCTGTTTTCATATTGTCAACACCCCAAATATTTGATGTCTTTGTAAAATCCTGAGAATTAACCATTACACCTGCACAAGTGAAACCTGATTCAATTCCTAAAGGAACTACATATTCGTCTAATTTCACCTTACCGTTATTGACTTCACCAACTTCGAAAGCAACCCAACCTCCAGGTACAGTAACACGATAAAGTTCATCGAAGACAGACCCCATCATATCGGACCAAGTCCCAACATCTCGGCATAATGATATTTTCTTCTCAACTTCTGAAACTTCGATATCATTGAACCAGCATCTCAGCCAATTATCATCTGCATATCTTACTATATTCAGGAAGGGAGGTGAAGTTACAGTAAGATTAATTGATGAATCCTGAATATGGTCTGTGTCTCTAGAATCTTTATCTGAAAAAATAGCATTTTGTCCTATTGCTTCTAATTGCTCTATAATTTTTGAATTTAAATTGCGCTGAAGGCTTTTTGATTTCTTTAATATTATTTCCTTAGTATTCTTGTAAGGGGGCACTATTCCTAACCTTTCATTGATTACCTTTTGACTCTTTTGACTGGCAGCTTGATTAGGGGGCAAAGTATATCCAGAAAAGAAGCCTGCTGAGTGACCTGTAAGGCGATTAGTAGCAACCATCCTAATCCAATTATCAATAAATGAATCAGTTAATTGGCCTTTCAAAGAAACGATTTCTGCTTCTGTATCTTTATGGAAAAACATTGACAAGTCAATGTCTGTCTTTGATTGTCCAATATTTATGCTATCTAACCTACGCTCTATCTCATCTATTGTAGGAATATTCAACCTAGGTTCTACAAGAAGACGACTTAGTGGATTAACATCATTACTGACAATATTACGATGCAGAAGTGCAGCTTCGATAAGTGTGGTGCCTCTACCTGCAAATGGATCATAAACAACATCTCCTTCTTTGGTAAATATATCTATGAAAAAACGTGGTAGTTGTGGTTTGTAACAGGCCCTATAGGATATCTCATGGATTGAATTGGCCTGTCTCTGCTTTGCAGTCCAAAATTCATTCACAAATTTAACATACTTTTCAGAACCAAGAGTCAACTCATCAATACTTGTTCCTTGGTCTACTAGTACAAAATCCGAGATTACTGCTTTCGCTTTTTCTATTGACACAGCCGGCATAGTATCAAGTTGCCCCGGGGTGGAATATGAGGGAAAATGAAATAGACTCTCTCCGACTGCCGGGGCTTACCAAAAGTAAGCTGCGTACATATAATGATTATGTTATTTTGAATTACAGTTTTTTAAGTGTAAAACGTGTAGATTTATCTACATCCATATTTTCTAAAATCTTTTCTTTTTGTTCAGATGTTAAATCATCAGATTTTAATTTTGATTTCAAACGAGACCACGAAATTGATTTTTGCTGAAAAGACTCCATTAAACCCATTTCTTCAAGTGTTGCCTCTAAAGCATATCTTCTCAAATCCTTTTGGCTAGGGGCCTTTAGCGTTTCAGATTCTTTGAAACTGGCTTTGTAATCCTTGCCAAAAACTGAATTATGACCTGATTCTTTAGAATAAGTTATTAATTTTGATTCTAAAGTTTCAATCATTGCATCCATATCTGAAGATAGTGTTTTCTTCTTTTCTTTTAATTCGACTAACTTATCAACTGTTTCAGCCGCTTGGGAAGCTGTCATTGTTGTTGTATCCAAAACTGGAGCATTACTCTGAGAAGCATACTGATGGGAATATTCAGGACATTGTGCCTTAAATTCACACCAATTACACAAAATACTTGTCTTTGTCGGAAATTTTTTAAGCTCAGTTGCCGTTTCTACATCTTTAATTAAATTAACCGTATTTTCTACCATAATATCCAACTGTTTTTCAGTACGGCTTGATCTTACTTCTTCATCAAATCTAACATAATGCCAAACTAAATCAATTTTTTTAATCTCTGGATATTTTTGATGAACAGCTAGAGCATAAAGTCCCAATTGTCTATCTTGATCTGCTTTTGCTTGAGGGGGAACTCTGCTAGATGTTTTGTAATCATGAACTGAAACATGACCATCTGCTATCTTATCCAAACGATCGATGTACCCCTGCATTTTCTTATCTTCAGGAAGCTCAATAATCATTCTTTCTTCTAAACCTATAGTTAGTGCTTGATCAAAGGGATGATATCTATCATAATACATTTCTAAACAAGTTTTACCCGTTTCTTTGAAATTATCTGCCGTTAACTCTTTTTTTACAACACGGATGTCATCTTTCCATTTTTCAGACCATAGTTCATCATACTTGTTAGTCAAAGCCTCTTTAGAAACAATATTTGAGTCTTGAGCTAATTTGTATAGCCACTCTAAAGCATCGTGAACCATACTGCCCATAAATGATTCAATTGTATTGCCTAGAATTGGTTTAACTCTATCGACGTAGCGTAATTTGTACTGGAATGGACAATTTTCATAGGTCCCCAAACGGCTGTGTGAGTAAAGTGGCATTGCTTAAACAATATACGCTCTCATACTTAAGAATATAGAGACCAAAGAAATATTAAAACCTAATCAATGTTAATTTATGACGCTAACAACGCTTGATGACTACGTTAAGAGAGAAATCTTCAAAACTAATAAAGAACTTTTTGATTTTTGCCCTGCTTGTGACGAAACCGGAAATACAATTGAAGCGCTTATGAAAGGCTTATTTCAAGAGGCGAAAAAATTGCAGAAGGAAAGAGATGAAATATTGAAAATCAATAGATCTATTGCAAAAAGTATTGAAGAATTGAGAAACGTCGTAAAAGATATTGGAAGTTTAGTGTAGTAATTATACAAAATATTAATATTTACTTATTAATTCTTTAATCAATATTTCACAACGGTCTAAAGCGGAATCATCGATGGATCTAAGGACTATTGTAGCTCCATATTTACCATCTCTAGAAAATGGATAACTGCCAATAGATATATTTTGGAATTCTTGCTGTATCTCCTCTAATTTTTCTGCAAAGAAACTTTCACCAACTAAAATATCAAAAGAACGAGAATGAACGACTTCTCCTTTTTCCAAGTAATCATACATTCCTTCTAACATTCCCTGCATAATTTTAGGAATACCTGCCATAACAAACACATTTTCAATTTTGTAACCTGGTGCTTTGGTTGCAGGACTATAGATAAGCTCTCCACCTTCAGGGATATGAAGCATTTTCAATAGGGGTTCTGTTAATTCTTTTCCATCTAAAAATTCTTTCATTTTTTCTAAGGCATCATCATCAATTCGTGTTTCAACTCCGAATGCTTTAGCAATACTATCTGTAGTAATATCATCATGAGTTGGACCTATGCCTCCTGTAGTAAATACATATTCATATTTTTTTCTTAATGTATTAACTGATTCGATGATATCATCTTCATTGTCTAAAACAATATGAACCTCAGAAAGATGAATTCCTAAATTGCCTAACCATTTAGCTAAATATGGTAGATTCTTATCCTCTGTTCGACCTGAAAGAATTTCGTCACCGATTATAACTAAAGATGCTCGAATCAAAGCTTTTCCAATTCATTAATTCTCTTTTCCATAGGAGGGTGTGTAGAAAACATATTAATGAAAAAATCTCCTCCTCTTAAAGGATTAACAATACACATTGCTGCATAACTAGGTGAACCGCAATCTAGAGGTTTTCTGTGATTTTCCCATTCTAATTTCTTGAGGGCGCTTATTAGAGCCCAAGGTTTGTTTGTTAATTTAGCGGCAGTAGCATCTGCATGAAATTCTCTTGAGCGTGAAACGGCCATCTGTAATAAAAAAGCTGCAAGGGGTGCTGTTAATGCAACTAAAATCAATAACGCTGGATGAACATTTCGATTTCTACCTCCGGAAAACATACTATTCCACCAAAGCATCCTTGCAGCAAAAGCAATTGCACCTGCTATTGTAGCGGCTGCACACATTACTAATGTATCTCTATTCTTAACGTGGGCCATTTCATGAGCCATTACTCCTTCTAATTCATTATCATCTAGAATAGACATTATTCCTGTAGTTGCTGCAACAACTGCATTTTTGGGGTTTCTTCCTGTTGCAAATGCATTTGGTGTTGAAGAACTAACTATTGCAATTCTAGGCATTGGTAATGCATTGATATCTGCAATCTTTTTTACCATATCATATAATCTACGATTATCTTGTCTTTCTATGATTTTTGCTCCATAAGCCCTCAAGACCAATTTATCACTATAAAAATATGAAAAGAAATTGATAGCAATTGCAAACACTAAGAAAAAAATCATGCCTGAAAAAGGATCACTACCAAAATAGGCCCCAGCTACAGAACCAACTATTATCATCAATAAAGTCAGCATGAAATAAAGCCCAAATAAACGAAGCATAGCCATAGTATTCGATTTTAGACTAGTAATTAAAACTTATTTAGTCAACATAATGCTGATAAGTTTGTCTTTCTAATATACGTATTGCTTCTTGTTCAATCTCAGAATCATATCTAAAAACAGGGTTAGGACTTTTACCTTGGGACCTTCTTTTCAAGTCTAAATTTCCCTCAGAATGAGCTCTTACTGATTCAACCATCAGTGTTGATGCTACAACCAATGTTTTGTAGCAAATATCATGATAATTATCACCTCTACGAACTGGTATTTCTCGTTTACCAACCAAATCTCCTGCATCAATATCTGTAGAACAGAAATGGCAACTGCTTCCTATTTTAATATTCTCATGAACGCTCCAGGCTGGTGAAGCTGAACCCCGACATTCGGGCAATAATCCTGGATGTGAATTCAAAACTCCACCTCGACTCTCACCGTATTCTAAAATTTTCCCTCGAATTATTCTGGTACCTCCAAATACAATCAAATCGGGATTTGCCTTCTCAATGTGTTCCATGCAATGCTCATCATTGTGTATAGGTACTTCAACAACTGGAATATTATGTTCTTTCGATTGAGATTCGATAGTTGGGCCTACAGTATGAGTTCCTATCCTAAATTCAAATTTTTCTCTTTCGACTTCGCCCCCTTCTGAAAATTCTTGGATGATAAGGGAAGGTATGAAATTTGAATTAAGAAGTTGTGATAGCATTTCACGACCCCACGGATGTTCTTTAATTGCTAGAAATATAAAATTCATTTTTTTGCTACGACCTTAAACTCAACGGATATTGGCGTTGGTAGTGAGCTAACTTCAACTGTGGTTCTAGTTGCCTCATAACCTTCTAAATATTCAGCATATATTGAATTAAATTTTTTGAAGTCTCGATTCATATTTGTTAAAAATACCATGATATCGACCACGTTTGACATATCTAAATTTGCAGCTTCCAGAATAGCCATTACATTACTAAAAGTTGCATGTGTTTGTGCCTCTATTCCCTCTGGAATTTTATCAGTTTTAGGATGTCTAGGACCGACACCTGAAAGAAAAATCAAATCTCCTGCTTCTTTAGCATGAACATATGCTCCAACAGGTTTAGCTGCTTTATCTGTACTAATTCCCATCGCCTTCCTCTAATGGCCCCATGCCAGGTTGATCATAGAAATCTAATACTTCGCGATCTCCCTTGTAAAATTCGGGATCATCTTCATCGTATTCTAAATCCCCTGCAGTATCCTCTGCAGGAGTCATTGTTACAACTGCTGAACCTGTGCCCCAAACTGGCTCATACGCTAACACATTACCCTCATATAAATTATTTTGACCCATAATAGAGGCCATAATCCAAAATGGTTTGAAACTTACAACCTTAGGAACGCGAGCTTCATCATGGAACTGCCTTGATAATTGTGATACGTCTTCCAATCTGCCTTTACCTAAATATTCTAAGAACTTTAAATTCCATTCATGATCTTTAAGTGAATGAATCTTATCCTCTTTAGGGTCTACCTCAACTGTGTGTAATCTATTAGATAAAGCTGAAACAACGACGACTGCGGCTTTCTTACCACTATCATCTATTGCATCACGTATCGATTTTCCAAGAACAATACTTTCAGCTCTATTAGCATACATATTACTTGAAACTACTATTGCAGGAATTTTATTATCAGGATTAAGCAATTTTAATGCCACAATAGTTCCTGTGTCTATTGGAAAACCATAGTAAGATACTGTACGTGCATGAAGACCTCTTTCTTCACACTTATCAACTGCTAATTGTGCAAACTCGGAATCCATTTTAAATTTATATTCTATACTTCCTAAATCATGAAATTCTTCATCCACATATGTCCATTCTGGTTCTGGAAAAGCTTGGATTTGATGGCCCAAAATAGAAGGCCAAAAAGTACTATAAACTACTAATATTTCAGCATCTGTTTCTTCTATTTCTAAACGTGCCTTATCATAAGCATCCCTTATTCTCTGCCAACCTTCATTTTTTTCGGGACAAAGAAGAGGATGCGGAAGGCCGGGGACAAGAATCCCCTTGCGTACGTTATCGTCTCTCATATCTTAGCCTTTCTAGGATCCCAACCAACTATAGCATTTCCAGTTCCAATAACTGTACCATATGCATGAACTGTTGCTTTGTAATCTGGAAAACCTAATGCACTCATTAACCAGGTTAAACATCCAGCTTCAGTCTCAGCTACTGTTTGCTCCGTAAAATCAGGCATCAAATCTATCATTTCTTTGGTTTTTCCTTCCTTCATCAAATTTATCATTTTCATATCCCAAAGATATTGATTATGATTAGTCACATGTTCTTTACTCATATCTTCAGGAACTTCTGGTTCTACTGTGAAATGCCTATGTGAAAGTGAATTGCTAGACAGTAACAAGGCTTTCTTACCAGATGCTTCGACGGCTTTGCGAGTAGCTTCTCCTAATTTAATCATATTAGCTTGCATGACTTCAGAATTGAAATAAAATTTAGATCTGTTTGAAGATATACAGACTATCGGCTTATTCCATTCTGGATTTACCAAGTGGCAACTAGTAATTGTTCCGTAATCTATTCTAAAATCTGGGTTCTCCATCATTTTCACAAGTAAACCAGAATCTGCCGCATTGTCGTGTATAGCCTTAGATAGCTCAACATCGACTTTTAAATCATAATTATACCTAAATAAATTAGGGAAAATAGGATCTACTGATAATGACTTGAATTTATCAACTCCTAAAAAATGAGTACCAATAAATGTTGCCCAATGTGGTGTATGAACTATAATAACATCATAATCTCTATCAGAAAGGCTTTCACGAAGACGCTCGTAACCCCAACGTAGTTCTTCCCAACCACCTTCTGAGGTTGCCTCATTTTGAGGTGGATTCTCTGCGTAAACCAAATGTGGAGGGTGCGGTGCTAAAGCGCCCATTACAATTTCTCCCTTAGACATAAATATAGACTATTGCCCCTCAATATAATAATTCTTCATGATTCCTTTACACAAATATTTATTGCTTCTGAAAAGAAACCCAAGCTCCAACGGCCTCCTTCTCGGCCTATCCCACTATCCTTAATCCCTCCAAATGGAACTCTTAGATCTCTATGTAACCATGTATTGACCCAGACCATTCCTGTTTCAATTTTCTCTGCAACTTTAGTTCCTCTATCTGTACTTCCTGACCAAACTGAACCTGCTAAACCATAATCTGTGCAATTTGCCATTTCAATGGCATTCTCATCTGATTTGAATGGATGAAGTGTGACGACCGGACCGAATATTTCTTCTGTAGCTGTTCGACTCAGATGGCTAAGACCAGTAACTACTGTAGGTTCTAAAAAAGCACCATTATCAAAAGGTGATTCAAGTTTAGGTGCTTTGCCACCGCACAATATTTCTCCTCCTTCTCTTTGTGCTAAATGAATGTAAGATTCTACTTTATCTCTATGTGCAAATGAAACTAAAGCCCCCAAATCAGAATCTGGAGAAGCAGGATCGCCTACTTTCATATTTTTAACATAAGCTACAAATTTAGGAACAAATTGATCCCAAATTTTATCAGATACAAAAATACGGCTACCACAAAGACAAACTTGGCCTTGATTTAGGAATCCCGATCTTGCAATACCTGGAATAGCTTCATCCAAATTTATGTCATCAAGAACTATCGTTGCATTCTTACCGCCTAATTCAAGACTTAGTTTTTTGAACATAGGAGCTGCTGTTTCAGCCACTTTTCGGCCAGTCATTGTGCCGCCGGTAAAAGAAATCAAATTTATTTTTGGATGTTCAACTATTGATTGGCCAACTTCTGAACCTAAACCATGAACTATGTTCACAACACCTTTAGGCAATCCAACATCATGGATTACTTCAGCTAATAAATTCGCCGTTAATGGAGTGAGTTCTGAAGGTTTAGCAACTACGGTATTTCCCATAACAATTGCAGGTGCAATCTTCCATGAAAGAAGATAAAGTGGTAAATTCCAAGGAGTTATCAATCCTGCAATCCCTACTGGCTTTAGAATGACATGGTTGGTGGCATCATCCATTTCAAATTTCTCTGGTGAGTATCCTCGTGCAAAATCAGCAAAAAAACGGAAATTAGCGACTGAACGAGAGGCATCTACTGCCTTTGCAAGAGAAACTGGTTTACCTGTATCTAAGGATTCTAAAGAAGCTATTTGCTCGGAACGTGATTCCAAGGAATCTGCAATTTTATCGAGCCACTGAGTCCGTTCTTCCAAACTTAAGTCAGACCAAGTGTTCCTAGCTTTATCTGCTGCATCTACAGCCATCTGAACTTCATTTGAATTAGATTTAGGAATAGACGCAATGATTTCTCCCGTAGCTGGATTAATATCTTCTATATTTTTATCTGTAGATTGAAATTTACCATTGATATAATTTTGAATGATTATCATTCTGTACTCTTATAATCTTCAGGATTAAAGTACCAACGATCACTGTCTGGATCCCATTCATCCCATGTAGGGATATCCTTTAATCTTTCAAGATATTTTTTGGGAACTACGCCAGGAACCAGAAATGCTTTTTGTCGTCTTAAAGGATATGGGTTTCTTAGTTCCATGCCTAATACTCCTAAAATTCCTCTTGCGATGTACCAAGTAGCTTGTGGATTCCATCCGTGTGCTATCTTCACTACCACTCCTAAACCATCCGGATAATCCTCATGAATTATTGATAAACCAAGTAAACCATCGGCACCCTCTTTGGCAATCACATTTCCTTTACAAGTTTTGATAACCGTAGTATCGAGCCTATTGAAACCACCAACTAAATCAGGATTTCGAATCATTGATTCCCAAATCCAATTTTCATCTTTTTCCTTAGCTAATCCAGCATAGCATGCTGCTAGCTCATTGACTGTGTTAGAAAGTGTTGGAAAACCATCTCCATCTCGGGCAATTCTTTGTGGATTCCAATTTTTTCCTAAATAATGTCTTATCTGCTCTAAAAATGCAAAAAAGAACGGATGACTTGGTAAAGTATAACCAGCCCGATTCCAGCCTTTACGGCGGCAACCAAGTAGAACTGCTGCATGTTGTCCTGAAGAATTAGAGTACCAACGTCTTGCTCTACGAACCTGCCTACCAAATTGTACTAATGGTAAATCAAGTGGTGTCTGCATTAAACCCCAATCTGATTTTGGAAGTAAGGATTGGGCAGCTTTAACATGCTCTGAAGTTCCATTATGACTCGCAACAGATATAGCTTTTTGATCCCAATTCAAATCTTCCAACTCTTCTGCAAAAACCTTCAACATTATAGGTTTCATCATAGAACGACCGTAGCAGAGTACATTTCCACCAAAACTGTGGATTGCCTTTCCTCCACTATACCATGCTACTGCACCATGAATTGTTGTTTCACTTACTCCATTTCGACGATAATCAACTAATGGTTCCCATTCAACGTCACGACCTGTAGGAATATCACCCTCTGTATCACCTAACGGACTACTAGGATACAATTGACTAACATCTGTTGGATGACTCATTGAGTTAGCTCCTCTACACGTGGAACAACCTTGTTCATGAAGGCTTCCATATTACGAATTACACGAGGACTATCATGATTGAAAAAATCGAACCAGGCCATAACACAATCCTCTGGATTAAATCGATCAGCGATTTGTTGAGCGACTTCCTCTACATTTCCAATGACAGAATTGTCGGCTGCTTTGGAAACTTTCATCGGATCAATTGTCCCTTCCAACGCACCCCAATAAGAGCTTAGGGATTTTCTTGCTTCTTCTTTTGCAGCTTCTGTTTTTTCCGAATCTGACAAACTTGGTTCATCATTTACAAAAACCATCAATGTTCTTGGCATGTAATTTCTCTGCCAAGGCCCCCCATCAGAATGATAATGCTTTACCATTCTTTCGTGGGTTGCTTCTATTAATTCAGGAGGTGTAATTGAAAGATTGAATACTTTGACAGGTCTAATTTCATTTATTTCTACTTGAAGCTTAGGATCATGTGAGCCAAGAACCAAATCTAATAAATCTCTATTCCAAGCTTGTGGAATGTTTTTAACATCTTCGAAAATGTATCTATTAGGTATAGTAATACTCTCTGGAGATTCAGAAAGTGAATCTCGTTCAATCATTGCGTCTTGAACTTTTTTCCAATCCTCATCACTACGGAAATTTGAACGTGTAAGAATTGTCTTTCGTATAACGTTACTGTTTACAATTTCGCCGTTAAGTAAACGTAAGAATATTTCACAAGCTTCCCCAAATATCTGACCTCTTAATGCAGGCCAAGCAGCTTCCTCAACTATATCTCTTGGAACAATTCCATAGGGGCGTGCCATAAATTCAAAACGACCTGCGGAAAAACCAATTCTTAATTTTCGTTTTTCCTCGTTATTAAGTCCATGTAATGCCAAAAAAGCACCTACTCTTTCTGCTATTCCTACCGGACCTCCATGCGTAAGAAGACTCATTACAGCAGAACCCACATGAATCTTTTTAGTCTTAGAAAACAT
>MIZB01000194.1_pt1 | contig 11443 bp, 11 predicted proteins | sample 888171 | NCBI WGS metagenome assembly MIZB01 (sample SAMN05440186, study PRJNA335308) | marine metagenome | isolation source: marine water
TATTTTGCTGAAGCTGACTTCAAGAAAGAAAAAACTTCTGAACTAATTTCATTTGCATATTCTAAATCCTTATCTTTCCCTACTCTAGCTTGAATCAAATGATCACAATGGACTGTTGATGGGACTGCTACTTCTGAACGACCTGTAAGTGCAAACTGGAGTAACGCCATTTGAGCTGTAGCATCCTGCATAGCTACCCTATCCGGCTGCAATTCAACATAAGATTTAGTTCTCTTTGGCTCATTATCAATTTTAACTAAATGACTGAAAAGAATTTTTTCTGTTAACGTCATTGAACGTTTCAAGACGTGTCTAGCCTGTTTTATCTTCTCAGGCATTTGAGAATAATAATTACGAATCACACCAAAATCCGACATATTTTTGACTAAAGAATTGATTATATTATACTATCGTCATCCTCAACCTTAACAGCCATAGCCCAAAAAATCAAAGCCAAAAACCAAAAGAGAAAGGAACAAGGCAATCTAAGAGAGCGACCAGATGCAGGAACAATATACTCATCTTCACCGAAAAAAATAGCAATTCCTGCTAAAACTGAAAAGGCTGAGAATGTGTATGATACGAATCCTGTAAGATCCATTACCAAGAATCCCACAACGTTTTCTTGGCCATCTCCATCGAGTAAAAAGTATTGTATATCAAAGATTTCTTCCAACCACTAGGATTAATCTCCTCCCAATCGACCTCGTCTCCGTCTTTGACATTCCTCATTCCATATTCGAATGCCCTGTTTCCTAAAGTAGCAAATATTCCTCTACGCGCGATATCTGCCTTTTTTCTCTCCCGAAATTGTTCTTTCCATAATTTGTCATAGTCAAGAGATTCTGATATTGCCCTTTGAGCGAGAGCTCCAGATTCAATAGCATAGTTCATTCCAAATCCTCTCCAAGGATCTTGGAAACCTGCAGCTTCACCTGTGTAGTAAACTCCATCTTTAATTGCAGATTTAGGGAAATCGACGCCCCCCTGACCTCCTACTGTTCCGGTAGGCTTTGCTCCATCGACAATGTTTTTCAGTACATCTCGCTCCTCAACAGCCTTGTACAATAATTTTCTAACTTGATTTGCATACGGCTTTGAACAACAATTCATAATTTTGATAGTATCATCATCCATTGGAATTACATAGAGATACCAGCCCCTTGGAGAGTACTTTTCATCATGCATATACAAAAATTGATCTCTAGGAAAATCAGAATTTTCATAATAAGCTCCAAAAGCCACCATATCTGTGCGCTTAGGTCCTGTAGAAAGAATGTCGCCCGCTTTTGGTTTGGGTCTAGATTTAAATTTAAATTCAACACCTAAATCTTCAGCCTCTTTAGCAAGGCCTCTTTCAAGAGAATTTTCACCTCCTCTTAATATCAAAGGTAAAGGTTCTTTCAAAGAAATAGTAAAATCTCTTTTTTCAGTAGAACAAATAAATTTCTTAGCATTCTTAAATGTAAATTTTGGATTTAGTCCCCACCTATTTAGATATTCTTTAGCTCCAGCTTCAGATGAAGGCGTATCTGGACTTTCTTTTAATAAAACTTGATAATTAGGATGAAATTGCATGCCAACATCCTCTCTTGATTCATGGATTACAACTTTTTCATCTTTCTTAGCAAAATTAATGGCTGCAGAAAGTCCAGAAAGACCCGCACCGATTATTCTATGTTTTTTAGAATCATTAGCGTTAGAAGCTATAGCCATCAACAATAGATTAACAGAGGTCTTAAAATTTGTATTGCTGTATTGAAAACATTTATTAATCGGCAATAAGTTCTAAACTTGTGCCAAACAAAACTAACTTTTTTTGGGAAAAAAATATAGTGACAAAAGCTATTCCCGATAACGAAATGAAATTCGACGTTATTGTTGTAGGAGGCGGCCCTGCAGGTTCTGCAGCTGCATGTTATGCTGCAGACGAAGGTTTGAAGGTACTATTATTAGAAAAAGACAATTATCCTAGAGACAAAGTTTGTGGAGATGCAGTTGGTGGAAAAGCTCTAAAGCATTTAGAAGAATTAAAAATTTTAGATACTCTTGAAAAAAGTCCCCACTTCATATTTGATAGTGTAATATTTAGTAATACAAAAGAAGAAAAGGTTAAAGTCGAAATTAAAGATTCCGAAGCTAAAGGATATGTTTATCCAAGATTAAATTTTGATTGGATAATGTTCAATGAAGCTAAAAGTAGAGTTGAGAACAAGGGCGGGTTCGTAATTCAAAATTTTAGAGTTAATAGTTTACTAATTGATGATAAAGATAACGAACGAATAATTGGTATAAAGGGGAAAAATGAAATTGGTGAAAAGGAATTTTACGCTCCAATAACGATAGGAGCTGGAGGTGTAAACTGTCCTGTTGCTAAAACCATAATAGCTGAAATCAATGATGAAGAATTTATTGAAAAAGAGCATTGGAGCTCTTCTTTCAGACAATATTGGAAAAATGTAGAAAATGTCAATTATGACAAAGGAGCTATAGAATTTCACTACGTCGATGGCGTTATTCCAGGGTACTTTTGGATTTTTCCAGTAGGTAAAAACACATGCAACGTAGGATTAGGTATTACACTTAAGGATTTGAAGAATAAGGAAATGAAATTAAAAGAATTACAAAAATATATCATAGAAGAAAAATTTGCTAATCGATTTAGAAATGCAGAACTAATCAAAGATAGTGGAAAAGGATGGCAATTGCCCCTAGGTTCGCCGAGAAAAACAAAAATGAAACTAAGAAGAATGTTTGGTAACGGATGCTTGTTAATCGGAGATGCCGGAAGTCTAGTTGATCCTTTTACTGGAGAGGGCATAGGGAATGCTCTTCTTTCTGCTAAAATAGCCATCAAACACTGTAAACAAAATAAAAATAAATTAGATTTGAAAATGGGCGAAAGATATCAAAGTGAAATATGGAATATTTTAGGCAAGGAACTTACAAACTCATTTAAAATTCAGAATTACACGAGAAAGAAATGGCTAATCAACTGGTTCATCGGAAAAGCCCAACGTAAACCCGAATTACAAAAAATATTATCTGAGAGTCTAACTTCAAAAGAAGCACAACGCCAATTAACAAGTCCTTGGACTCTTTTCAAAAATTTAGTTTTCTAAAGCTGATTTAACTGTATTAGACATTAACATTACAACTGTCATGGGGCCAACTCCTCCTGGAACTGGAGTGATTTGACTTGCAACTTCTTTAACATCTGATGATACATCACCGACAAGCCCTTCTGAAGTCCTGTTAACTCCTACGTCAATAATGACTGCACCTTGCTTTACCATATCTTTAGTAATCATATTAGCTTTGCCTACTGCAGCTACTAAAATGTCTGCTTTCTTACAATGTTCCTCTAAAGATTTAGTTCTACTGTGGCATAGAGTAACTGTTGCATCAACTCCTTTCTGTGACAATAGAAGTGATAATGGAGTCCCAACAATTGTACTACGTCCAACTATTACAACGTGTTTACCGCTTGGATCATTTCCTGAACGATATAATAATTCAATTATTCCTGCCGGTGTACAAGGTACCATTCCAGAAATTCCTTGTACTAATTTCCCCAGATTCTCTGAGTGAAAACCATCGACATCATTTTCAGGCTCTATCATCTCAAGAACGGGTTCTAATTTTTTAGGAATAGGTAGTTGAATTATCAATCCGTCTTCTGATTTATTGAGATTATTAACAAGACTTTCTAACTCCTTGACCGAAGTATCATTTGATAGATGATGGTGAGTAAGATTAATACCAATTCGAGATGCTGCATTTGCTTTTGCTTTAATGTAAGATGCCGAGGCTGGATCATCACCTATCTGAACTACGGACAGTTTAGGTGCTACTTCCATTGATGAGACTTTATCTGTTAATTCGATTTCTATCTCTTTAGCTATTTTTTTACCATCTATAATTGAGATCATTCTAGAGGCTCCAATTTATATAATTCAACTTCAATTCTAGGGCCATCTCCTTGAGCCGCTATTCTTTTTCTAACTACTAATTCAGATATTTGGCCATCATCATGATACAAAACCCCACTGAGTCCATCTTTCACTGCTTTCGCTAAATTATCGGCATCTGGCCTTTTTGCATGATGTTCTTCTGGTCTTGGAAGTTTGACTCGCCACTTACTTTTAGGACACGGGAAATATGCAAAAATTTCCATTCCCAGTGGACCATCAAAAAGACCTTCAATACCAGCTTCCTCCCTGGCTTTTTGACCAATATAGGCTATATCTGCTTTGTAAACTTTACTAGGTTTAGGATCTGTAGCAACTACAAACTTTCCTTTTCGGTAGAAACGAGGCCTACCTTGAGCAACCGGCTTTCCTGGAAGTGTAAATTTAATTCGCACATCATCCCATTAAAGGGGGACAAAAGTATCTTTGGATGACCATATGATTTTAATTAGTCGTACTATGAAACGGAAATACGCGAAGACTAAGTCTTACAAACTAATGTTGAAAAACTAAGATGAGAATTGCCGTACTATTCGAAGACAAATGCAAACCAAATAGCCCCGCCTTTGAATATCTCCAAAAGTATGCAGGTTCATGTGGTGGAGAATGTATACAAGTTGATGAAAATGATAAATGTAAAATTTTAGAAGATGCTTGTCCACCTTGCTTAATGAGAGCTAAAAATTGCCCTGGTGATGCTGTAAAAGTAATCAACCTTCCTGAAGAATTGGAGACTGATATGATTCACAGATACTCGCTAAATGGATTCCGATTATTCAGATTGCCTACTCCATCAAAGGAGTCTATCATAGGTATTTTAGGCCCAAACGGGATGGGGAAATCTACTGCATTTAACATCTTAAACGGCACTATAATCCCAAATCTTGGAGAATTTGAAGCCGAAGAAACTCTATGGGAAAATGTTATTGAAACACTACCACGCGGTGAATTAAGAGATTTTCTAACTGAATTGAATGAATCATCTGTTAAAGTAGCCTTAAAACCACAATATGTAGACCATATTCCTAAAGCTTTCAAAGGAAATGTTGGTAAACTTCTTTCATCTGTAAATGAAAGGGGATTGTATGATGAAATGGTAGATAAATTTGGATTGGGTCATATTTTAGAAAGAAATTTAGACCAATTATCTGGAGGTGAATTGCAACGCGTTGCAATTTGTGCAACTCTGCTAAAAGATGCAGATGTTTATTTCTTTGATGAACCTTCCTCATATCTTGATATCTATGAGAGAATGAGAATTGTGAGAATCATTCAAGAGTTATCTGAATCTGCAAGAGTAATTGTTATTGAACACGATTTAGCAGTTTTAGATGTGATTGCAGATTTGACTCATATTGTCTATGGTAAAAAAGGAGCATTTGGAATATTTACGCCCGCTAGAACAACACGAAAGGCAATTAACGCATACATTGAAGGATACCTTGTAGAACAAAACGTTAGAATTAGGGATAAACCTATTAAATTTTTAGAGCATCCGCCAAGGACGGGATGGGATGGAATGGGACTTGTTCAATGGCCTAAATTATCAAAAAAATTAGGTAGCTTCAGTCTGGAAGCAAAAGCTGGTGAACTTCTTAGCGGACAAGTTTTAGGAGTTGTTGGTGCAAATGCTACAGGAAAAACAACTTTTGTTAAAATGTTAGCTGGTGATTTAGAGCCTGATGAAGGTGAAATCGAAAGTGATATTGCCGTATCTTACAAGCCTCAATACATTAACATTCAGGAAGGTAGGATTGTTGAAGATTTACTACAGTCTGTAGAAGGGTATGATGAACATATTTTTAGTACTGAACTAAGTCGACCTCTAAATTTAAAACCCTTGCTTGAAAGAGAAATGCAAACCCTTTCTGGAGGTGAGTTACAGCGTGTTGCTATTGCTGAATGTTTACTCAAAGAGGCTGACTTATATCTCTTAGATGAACCTTCTGCGTATCTTGACGCAAATCAAAGAATGGTTACAGCTAAAGCTATCAGGAGATTTATGGAGAGTAGAGGGAAATCAGCCCTAATTGTAGATCATGACATTTACTTTATTGATTATATCTCAGATGGAATATTATGTTTTGGTGGAGATCCCGGTAATAAGGGAATTGTGGAAGGTCCTTACAAAATGCGAGAAGGAATGAATATCTTTTTGGAGAGAGTAGATGTAACCTTTAGACGGGATAAAAATACCCATAGGCCTCGTGTAAACAAGCCAGGATCAAGACTAGATAGAGAACAGAAAAGTAAGAAAGAATACTACTATTCTAGTTAAGATTACATTTATTTTGAGGCCTCGATAGGGCACTTGTGATTACAAAGGCTTTAGAGAACGGAGTTCAGATTTATACTAATATAATTTTGAAGAATGCTGTAGCCACTGTTGCTGTTCTTAGTCTAATAACTGTTCTTCTTCTACAATCTGCCTTAACATTCGAAGAAAATATGACAAGAGATATCGAAGTATATCTTCCTGAAGGCGAGGAATCTACAGAAATATTAATTGAAGTTAGACAAGATTGGGCAACTGATCTAATCATTGTCTATATTGAAACGGGGAATGCAAATGATCCTAATGTCTTTAATGATATTATAGTTGATAATATTACATATGTTCCTACTTTGAAAGAAATTGCTCTTCTTGAAACTACAATAGATAAGTATGGGCAGAGTGAAGATTTAGAAACATATCAAGCTGATAGAGGGGATAAAGACGGGATAATTTTTACATTGAGTATTTCTACTCTAATCAAAGAATTTAACTCAACTAATGCTAGATTTATAGAAGCAACAGAAGGTAAAATATTTGGTGGATTGAGTATTGAACAAAACGATGATGATACTGTAAATCTAACTGGTACATACAATATACCTGATGACCAAGATAGAGTAGATCAAATTTTTGATAGTACATCTTCAGCCCTACAAAATTTTGCTATAGATACAAATGATGATCAAATAATTGATACGGCTGTAATTCTATTCGCCCTAAAATATCAGGGTGAAAACAATGATGCATCACAAGAAGAAATGATTGCTAAAATTCAAGAGCATATTGATCAAAGATATAATGCTAGAACTGACATGACTCAAACTGGTCTTGTTGTTGTTCTTCACGAAGTAACTGCTAGATTATACGATGATTTACTAACAATGTTACCTATTTCATTGGGAATCGTAATCGCGATGATGTTATTTTTTCACAGAAATTGGTTAGCTATACCTGTTGTTTTAGTACCAATATTTTGTGCTCTAATTTGGACACTTGGGATCGTAAATTTATCTGGAGTAGTTCTGACCCCAATGATTGTGGCGGCCGGACCAATTTTAGTTGGAATTGGTGTTGACTATGGATTACACGTAGCTAATCGAATTGTGGAATTTAAAGATGAAGGAAATAAGATGCCAAGAGCTACATTTTTAGCACTACTTACAACAGGAAAAGCAACTTTTTTGTGTGCTGTAACTGACACTATTGGTTTTTCTGCGCTTTTTATTTCACCCATAGCTCCGATGAGGACTGTAGGATTCACAATGATTGTTGGCGTTATCTGTGCATTCTTTCTGACGGTTAGCATGACTCCTGCAATTATGAAGCTAACAAATTATTCTAGACATAAATCTGAAGGGTGGAAAAGTATAGCTGTCTTATCAACTAAACAATGGAAAGCGATTCTATTAGTTCTTCTTCTAACAACCTCTTACTCCATAGCTAGAATCGCAGTCATGGATCAAGATATCAAAGGAAGTGAATCTGCACCTGAAGATATAGATTCAATTAAAAAATTAGGCGAATATTCTGAAAAATTTGAAGCTGGACAAACTGGAATTTTACTAGTAAACGGGCCTGAAGATAGATTAAAGCCAGCTGCAAAAGATTTAGATGTTTTAGATGTGATGAATTGGACGCAGGGCGAGATAAACAATTTATCTGTTACTAATCGAAATTCTAATGAAATAATAAATGTTTCAGCATTTTCTATCGTTGACTTTTTTAAATCTGCTCATATAACTATAGCCTTAGATGATTTAGATGGGGAAACTCAATTTGAATTCGATGGAAGCTTTTGGGATTTCTTGCACAGTGATTTCTTTGGTGACGATTACGTTTGGATTGATATAAATCCATTATACAGTAGGGAGCAACTAAGGAGTGATATGATTGATGTATTTTATGAGTCATTTACTGATGAAATGCGAGCTATGCTTTTGACTGATGAATACGATAAAGCTCTAATCTATGTTAGCATGCCATACATCAATATTGATGATACCACAATCTTAGTTAATGAAATCGATGATATTGCATTTTTGAGAGATAAACAAATTCATGCCCATGATGCAGAAATGTCTCAGTTGACCGGAGGACCTCCTGTAAGCATTGCAATTAATGAAGGAATTCAAGAAACTCAATTCGATACTATTAAGCTAAGTTTACTTTTAGTTTTAATAACGATGATTGTGATTTTTAGTTCAGTTAAATTTGGAGTGATTACTTTCCTACCTATTTTGTTAGTGATTCTATGGTATCCAGCTACCGTCGATGCTGGAGGTACTAATCTAAATATTTTTACTGCGATGGTTGGAACAATTATTATTGGAATTGGTATTGATAATTCAATTCAAATTACTGAAAGAGTAAGAGAAGAAGGTACTACTCCTGAAGGAATACAAAAAGCTGTTGAAAATACAGGCCAGTCAGTTGTAGAAGCGACATTTACCACAATGGGAGGAGTATTCTCCGGAGTTCTAATTTCCTTCTTTAGTAGTCAATTTATTGGATTAAGGAATTTCTTCGCATTAATTATTACACTCGTCCTATTCTCTCTGTTAATGGCTGTTTTTGCTCTACCAAGCTTCTACCATGCACTCCACTATATGATAGAAAAATATAAAATGAGTAATTGGAAAATAAAAAACAAATTCAATTAAATAGCATTTCCGAAACTGCTAACACTGCCTGCCTAGCATGAACTTCTACTCTTTTATCAATTTGTTCTTCTTCTGCACCTGGACCTATTATCCCAAATCCTATTGGTTTCATTGAGAGTAATTGTAAATCTATGATTGATTTAGTAACTGCCTGACCCATAACTAAGCCATGATCAGTCTCCCCTTTTTCAATAATTCCTAAAACTATTATTCCTTCAATTGACTCTCTAAGTAATAAGCGCTTAATTTGTAACGGAAGTTCCATTGAGCCTGGAACCCAGCATATTTCTTCAATTAACAGATTGTTTTCAGAAGACATTGACTTAACAATTTCAACCATCTTTTCTACTTTGTCTTTATGATAACTTCCTGCTACAATCGCTACTGACTTTGCCATTATTTTTTCACCTGCATTTTAGTTATTAAATCAACCGTATTTTTGGTTTGCGTTTCAATTTCTAAATTAATCATATCTCCAATCTTCTTATCTTGCATAGTTGTAATTCTTAGGGTTTCAGGAATTAAATAAACTGTGAAAGTATTGTCTATTCTGTTTACCTCTCCAATAGTTAAACTTATTCCGTTTAATGAGACATACCCCTTTGGAAAAATGTATTTTATCAAATCGTTACTTGTTTTAAAAGAAAGAATGTGATTATTAGTTGTCTTCTCTATTTTTGATATTTTAACGGTTCCAGATACATGACCTGAAATAATATGTCCGCCAATTTCATCACCAAAACGTGCTGCTCTTTCTAAATTGACTAAGTCTGACTTCTCTAAATTTGATAAATTAGTGACTTTTAATGTTTCCACAATTATATCAAATGTTAAACTTTTTTCGTTTATTGAAGTAACTGTTAAGCAAACTCCATCTATTGAAACACTAGCACCTATCTTGATTCCCCTCATAAAATCTGAGCTAGACTCTATTTCAATACTAGAAAAGTCTTTCAACTTTTTAACTCTCAGTAATCTAGCTTTTTCCTGTACTATGCCTGTAAAAACCATTATTCAGAATTATATTTTTTTCGATAAATTTTTAATATTTTGGAAATAATTTTACGCGAACCTGCTAAATCTTGTTCCATTTCCTTTAATCTAACTACTTTAACTTCTAAACCTCTATCTGATAATTTTGCTTCCAATTCTTTTGTTGTAAATAAACGTTGATCAAATCCCAATGCAATAACATCTGGCTTTATTTCGTCAACAATAATATCGAGCATATCTCCGGTTCTTCCAATCACTACCTCATCTACAGGTTTGAGCTGTGAAACTACCTCAGAACGCCTTTCATCAGATAATATAGGCTCTCCTTTCATTTTCCTAACTGTAGCATCGTTCGCTACAATTACTGTTAAGTGATTTCCATGCTCCTTTGCTGCGTTTAAGAAATGGGCATGCCCCATATGAATAATATCAAAGACGCCAGTAGCTACTACTTTCACAGACATACCTCTTTGACATATTGACCCTCTAAAAATAAATGCCCATTATCTTTTGCAAAATTCTCAGCTTCTGAACGTGAAAGGGATTTACCTGATTTTGATACCATTTCGCACCCTAATGCAATAGGTGTCAAATTTAATTTTTTAAATAACTCAGTTATCAATTCTGTATGTCCTTGTCTTTCTGAAAGCCCTTCTGAAGCTGCTATACATACAGGAACGTGACCTGGACTTCTAAATGAATTGCCCATGAGTTTTTTAGATTCATCTGTAGTCAAATTATTTATTTTTTCGGCAACTTCTAAAAATGAACGTGCAGTTAAAGAACGATCTTCATCTGTTATTCCTGTAAATGTATCTTTATGATTTATGAATATGGAAAATGAAGATTTAGATTTTGTATAAGGTAATGAATGACTTTTCATGATGTTTAATATACCAAAATCATCTGAATTAGACGATGCTGCATCATATATTTCTTCCATGAACGGGAGACCTAATTTTCTTGAAATAGAATATTCAGAGGCCAGAAAAATCATCCCGCCTCCATTTTTTCTTAGATAATGTAAGTTATCTTTTGTAACTGATTTCGCATAAAAGAAAATATCCGTCTCAGATTCTCGGCCTTCCTCATCAAAAACAAATATTGGATTGCCTTTCAATAACTCGACTTTTATTTTTTCAATCTCGATTTTACTAGACAAAATTTATCTCCTTTTACAATATCTTTGTGTATGAGATATAAAAATAGCGTAGATACTCAAAAATAAGTATTCACTTTAAATCAAAGATAACTTTATCTATTTTAACCGTTGACTCTGACTTCAAACTAACATACCTAGTACAAGAATAATCTCCTTCATCTAATAATGTCAACATTAGTGTTCCTGTATCTCTGTTACATATCAAAGGGTCCTTCTCAGGTGAAGTGTAAATATCATGACCACCCCATTCAAGATCCCAATTTTTTGTGAAGTCATAAACTACAACTAATCTTTTCTTTTCCAATTCTTCCGAATGTAAAAGCGAATAATCGCCTGGATCGTAACTCTGTCCCTGTGAAGAACGGAATTTCAGATCAAGACC
>MIZB01000304.1_pt3 | contig 11278 bp, 4 predicted proteins | sample 888171 | NCBI WGS metagenome assembly MIZB01 (sample SAMN05440186, study PRJNA335308) | marine metagenome | isolation source: marine water
TTTCCAGATTGACAAAATAAATCGTAATCTGTATCTCCAAGTGCACAAATTGAGAAATGAGTGTTATTCAAAATTTTACCTACTCCCACTGCAGACTCATACAACTCTTCTGCATTATCTGGCATTTCACCTTCACCCCACTAGTTGAGACAAACAATACTATTACTCTAGACATACCAGACTATTGATTTTGATATCAAAACCATCCACTGTCGTGTACTGTAGGAGTCAATCCATACCTTGTTAGCTTCCTTCTGCCACTTCTCAGCTAGTCCTTCAGAATTACCACTCTGTGAACCGTACAATATGTGCAGATCACGATTTCCTTCTGTTGCGAATGTTTTTACATCAACTTCAGACATTATTTCTAATTTGAAACTAACAGTAATAAAGGTATTGCACGGGACTAACTTTTATCACTAGTTAGTGCCTAATTAGTAAACTTTGTGCTTGGAATATTAGGCACTAAAGTGATTTGCTTATATACTAATAAAGTTATGATTTAGATATGCGAAGAAGACATATGGTATCTTTCAAAGAACACAAACAAACGCTTTGTGGACACAGTGCCACCGAACAAGAATTCAGGAGAATGAAAATGTTTGCAGATAAGGATGTAACATGTAAAAGATGTTTAAACCTTTACAATGCACATTTAGAGCGATCTGAAACACCTCTTGAAACTAATACGCACCCTTTGAAAGCAAAGGCCTAATTCTTCGGAAAATATCAAATTATTAGGCACTACTAGATGGTTGCATGCGTCCGCAGCCATCTAGTTTGCAAACTTAGAACTATGAGAAAAAGACATCTACCTTCCACTGAATTGAACTTTGTAACCATGTGTGGACATGAAACTACTGAACAAGAATTTTTAATGATCAAAGGAACAAAAGAAACTGATGTCACCTGTAAAAGATGTTTGAGACTTTACAATATCCACATGTCAAAAAACAGTTAAATAAATATTTTTAGAACATCCGTTCGATATATATAGCAATAAACAGAATAACATTTGCCCAAAATTAAAGTGGGCACAGTTCTGTCGACCTTCTCGCGTCAGTTGACATYGCTGYACCCGGGGTGGATTTGGGGCCTGATCCTAAGATCAGGTTCCTCATCCGGCGTACAAGTTTTGTTTCCCGTAGCATCCTACTTGTTTCCTGGCTTGCGGGCTTAGATTGTTTCTCCTTRGGTTTTAAATTGTTTCCCTCTTTTCCCGCTCAAATTGTTTCCCCCAGTGTCCTGGTTGTTTCCTTTTTTGCATTCAAAGATCGTTTCCCCTTAGTTACCCAAGTTGTTTCCTTCTAGGCTTGTGCCCGTTTTCCTTAAGTTGGCTTCATATCCCGAGAGACATGTTTCCCAGATTGCGGGAACTTAGAATACACGGGGGGTGTATATACTGCTTATCAGATACACTTAAATATGATGAGCGTACAAATCTAAATTTCACTGATTTCAACGTGTTTTTTTAGTAACTCTTAAACTTTTTTGCCAGCCATTTTACAGACTTCATCAAAATGAATTTTTTCAACTGGTTGAACTGATAGTCGCTGACCGCGTTTGATTACAAGCATACCTTCCAAACTCTTATTATCTTTCAACTGGTCAAGAGATATGATTTCGTCAAACTTAGTTACGGGCTCCATATCAACCAAGAACCATCTAGGGACTTCTTCTGTCGCTTTAGGGTCGTAGTAATTAGATTTTTTATCAAATTGTGTGATGTCAGGATATGACTCTTTGCAAATTTTGGCAATTCCTATGATATGTGGAGGTTTAGTATTAGAATGATAATAGAGAACCAGATCTCCAATTCGCATTTTATCTCTCATGAAATTTCTAGCCTGATAATTACGAACTCCATCCCAATGTGTACTGCCGTCTTTCACTAAATCATCAAACGAGTAAACGTGCGGCTCACTTTTCATTAACCAGTAATTTGTCATTACTTGGCTAATTCAGCTGCCTGTTTAACCCATTCGTCGCGCTTAACTCTTCCTGGGAAGAACTCAATCGCAACGTTTACTTCTTCTTCAATTTCAGATGTCATCTTTGCAATTTGTGAGAACTTGAAAATACCTAATGCATTGAGCTTTTCTTCAATGAAAGGCCCTATTCCCTTGATCTCCTGCAGATTATCCTTGTCAGAGGCACTTGCTATACCTAGAATGCCGAAATCAATGCCTTCAGCCTTGGCTGCTACTCTGTCTAAGTCTTCTGCCTTCTTGAGGGCTTTCTCATCGAGCTCTGCATCTTCACCAATTAGAATCTTGGCCTGAGCTACCCATTGGTCTCTCTTAACTCTACCAGGGAAGAATTCGATTGCTTCGTTAACTTGGTCTTCCAAGTCTGGAGTCATATTTGCAAGTTGTCTGTAAGTATAGATTCCTAGAGCATTCAATTTTTCTTCAATGAAAGGACCTATTCCTTTGATTACTTGTAGATCATCTTTTGATACAACAATAGAAGCTGCAACAAATGTCCTAGTAATTCCAGCTACGCCTGTTAATTGATCTCCTTGTTTACCTCTCCAAGTAAAAGTCTCACTTCCATCAGCATCAGTAATTGTTGCTGTACCTTCTGTTTCAAACTCCGATGCATTTGCTAATTCAACTTCAGAAGCTCTACCTTCGACTTCGCTAGCTAGTGTACTTTGAGTGGCGACACCAATTACTTTGAAATCAATTGACTCTGATCTAGCCTTTACTCTTTCAAGTTCTTCTTGCTTCTTAACTTCTTTTTCAGCAACTATTGGCTTAGGCTTAGGTTCTGGTTCAGGTTCCGGCTCAGGTTCCGGTTCTGGTTCTGGCTCAGGCTCTGGTTCAGCTTCTTCTTTAACGACATCTACAGCCCATGAAACATACACTGAAGCAGTTCCAAGTTTCATTAGCGCCTCATATTCAGCGCCATCTGTACTTGGCTTGTCATCGTTGAAATTGATTCTGAACTTAATCTTACCATTGTCATCAACTTTCAATGATGAAGCTTTTCCAGAATCATCTAATTCTGAAACTACTGAGAATCTTTTGCCGTTATCCTTGGAATTCAAATCTTTAGCATTTACGACTCCATCGGGCTTTAATCCAGATATAGTCAGAACTTGCTTAGATGAAATTTCTTCACCTGGTTCAAGGCCTTTAGCCGGAGATAGAACGAAAGGATCCATCTTAGTTCCAGCGCCACCAACAAAATCAGGTTTAGATGATGCATCCTCTGGTTCTGGATTAGTAGTTAGAATTACTTCTGGTTTTTCTTTTTTCTCTACTTCTTTACCTTTTTCTGTGACGATAAATTTGATTTCTCCTAAGAATTTACCTTTAGAGTGCTTCATAACAACTTCATTAGTGAATTCTCCAACTTTCTTTGGATGTCCTGATATAATTCCTGTCTTAGAATCAATATCTATTCCTTCTACGAGATTTCCTGAAATTGCATAGGTTACTCTTCTTAGTTTACCTCTGTTAGTATACTCTCTAAACTTTTGTGCAGTTTCATGTAAAGAAGGCTTCATTATGATTTTGTCTTCTTTTGCTCCAATTGTATATTCTACGATATGAGGCGTGTAAATCAATGCGTTATCATATTGCCTCTTCAGTAACGGTATCAAAAGAAGTAATAATAACAACAAGAACCACCAACAGAATTCATCAAAACTTCTTCCTGAATCTGATGTGGCATTTGTAGATGCAAGTGCCTGACGCATGTCATTGATTCCATCTCCATCTGCATCTCCTGGATTTCCTGTAGTTGAATTAGGATTATATTCATCTCTATCAAGAATTCCATCGCCGTCAAAATCACCGTCTGCATCGACTGGGAGAGGATCCCAAGTGTCTGGAATTCCATCGTCATCGGTGTCTGGGTCTAATGGATTAGAACCAAGTGATATTTCTTCGGTGTCATTCAGACCATCTCCATCATCGTCAGGATCTGCTTCGTTACCAATTCCATCTCCGTCAGTATCTAACCATTCACTGGAATCTAGTGGGAAAGCATCAACTGCAACACAAACATCTACGATAGTTACTGGCCCATCACAATAGCCATCGCCATCTGTATCTGGGTTTAATGAATTGGTTTCACCTTCATCAAAGACTCCGTTACCGTTTTGATCTTCTTCAATATCTGTAAGACCGTCATTATCGTCGTCGGGATCAACATCGTCTTCAAGTCCATCTCCGTCAGTATCTAAGAGACCACATATTCCTTCAACGGCTATCAGGCCATCACAGACTCCATCTCCATCTGTATCTGCTTTGAGAGGATCTGTTTCACCTGCGTCAACAGTTCCATTGCCATTTGAATCTTCTTCAATATCGCTTAGGCCATCTCCATCGTCATCTGGATCTGCATTGTTGCCAACACCATCTCCGTCAGTATCTAACCATTCAGAAGGGTCTAATGGGAAAGCATCTGGGCCTGCTTCACAAATGAAAACATCGTTAATTGTAACTGATACTGGACCGTCACAATATCCATCTCCATCTGTGTCTGGATTTAATGAATCTGTAACGGGATCTGATGTTGCCTCATCGACATCATCAAGACCATCGTTGTCGTCATCTGGATCTTCTACGAGAGCTGGATCTGAGGTTGAAGGGCCTGTTAGATTGTCTGGCATGCCGTCACCATCTGTATCTTTGTGAGCTCCAGAATCTAATGGGAAATCATCTCCACCTTCACAAACTCCAATTACCGTTAGAGGTCCGTCACAGTACCCATCTCCGTCAGTATCTGGATTATTTGGATCTGTAAGTGTTACATTGTCTTCAACGCCTTTTGACAAGCCATCTCCGTCTTTGTCACAGGCATCTGAATTCTCATTCGGTGAACAGCCATCTAATGGATCTGTGCCATTTGCTATCTCATCAACATCAAGGAAATTATCATTGTCGTCGTCAGGATCTTCGTCATCTCCGATTCCATCTCCATCGTTATCATTCCACTCATCAGGATCTGTTGGGAAGGCATCTGTTGCGACACATACATCTACTATTGAGATTGGTCCGTCACAGTATCCGTCTCCATCAGTATCGGGTTTCAATGAGTCTGTAGCTGGGTTCGAGTTTTGCTCTTGAACATCTAGTAGGCCGTCTCCATCATCATCTGGATCTGCATTGTTACCAATTCCATCTCCATCTGTATCTAACCATTCGGTTGAATCTCCTGGGAAAGCATCGACTGCAATACAAGTGCCTTCGATTGTAATATTGGTATCGCAATAACCATCGCCATCCGGATCTGGATCAAATGTAGATAGATTAATCGTAGTCGAATAAATATATCCATTAGATACTGCTTTTACTTGATACTCTGTATTAGGACTTAAATCATTTGGAGTTCCACTTATCGTACATGTACCTTGAGCCATTGATAAGCCGTTAGGTAAATCTGGATCGATAGTACAGACCGCTCCTGTGACATCCTTTGTACCGCTCTTAGTTGCATACTTGAGGGCATTATTTTGACCATCAAAATAAGAAATGTGTACATTATTATTCGAATCTACTCCTATTGAATTATGTTGGCCAACATAATCATTGGTATCTACAGAGGCTGTAGACCAATAGCCAAGGGCGTTTGTTGCATAATTGAGTTTAGTACCTGCTATACCTTTTAGGTAGGAAATGTGTACTCCATCATCTGAATCGATAACAAGTGATGTTTGCTTCGTCGGAACATCAGTGTCAACAGAAGTGATAGTCCAAGAACTACTAATATCTGTAGCATACTTGAGGAGGGCACTATCGCCGTTACCGGATTGTCCATAGGAAATATGTACGTTATTACCAGAATCAACTCCGATTGAACTAAAAGTGCCTACATATCCATCGGCATCAAGTGTAGTGTTAACCCACTCGCCGCTAACATCAGTCGCATACTTGAGGTCTTTATTAGTATGATCAAAGTAAGAAATGTGTAGTTTATCATTAGAATCAATGGCAATTGAAGATTCCAAGTAATTATTTAGAGAATCAATACTGGTGTGGACCCATGAACCACTGGCATCAGTCGCATGCATAAGTTCACCATTAACGTAAGAAATGTGTACATTATTAGCAGAATCAATGGCAATTGAAGGGAAAGCTCCTGTTGAAGGACTAATGGTAGTGTTAGTCCAAACGCCACTGGCATCTGTTGCATACTTGAGGTAATTACCATTTTCATCATGGTAAGAAATGTGTACTTTATTATTAGAATCGACTGCGATCGAAGTGTAAGTGCCTACTCTACCAGATGCGTCAACAGGAGTGGTAACCCAAGAACCACTGGCGTCTGTCGCATACATGAGCTTCTTGTCATCATCACTTTCGTCCGTGTAAGAAATGTGTATCTTATCGTTAGAATCAACGGCAATTGAAGTGTATCTGCCGTAAAGCCCATCGATATTGTCAAGTGTGATGTTAGACCAATCTCCTGTGTTACCTTCGTCATAATAATGGAATGTTATGTCTGTCATAGGCCCGCCTATTGCGAGGTCCGCACTGTCTACACTTGGGAATAAATCACTACAAGGTGAGAAGCTGGATTGTAGATAATCAAATGTTCCGTCTCCATTCAAATCTGCAGGAGTAGTATAACCATCACTTCCGATTACTGTTCCATTTTCATAAATACCAGTACCGTCTAATTGGCCGTCTCCGTCAGCATCGGTAAAACCAGCTTCTAGAATATCACTACAGCCGTCACCATCTGAGTCATCATCAAGGTTGTTTGGTATTCCATCCTCATCGCTATCAGATGAATATCTGCAGACCTTTCCGCCATTAGACAAGTCATCTACGATAACAAACTGCCCTATGTCTGTACTACCTGTTACTTGCTTAAGGAAAACCATAGAACCAACAACTTTAAGGCCTGAAGGAATGTTGAAGTCTGCAAAATCAATTAAATGATACATAAAGTCAGCACTTCCTGAACTTGAGGTTCCGTCTGTACCGACATAGTCATTATCAATTTGTGTAGGATAATCTATTCTCTCTAAATCATCAACCGCATCTGTATAAGTCCCATCTGATAATCTTAATTGCACTTCGTACTCATCAATGTTCCAAAAAGTAGTAATGATTGCATCAGTACCTGGCCGATCATACCACTCAGAGGAAAAATTACCGTAAACTATAGTTCCATCATTAGCATTTACGACTGATTTAGCATTATCTTCGTTGAAAATTCCGAGTAAATACCCGCTATCCTCCCAATAACTAAATTCTGAAGAGGCATTACTCCAACCTTCCACTTGCTGTAAGTCTGTATCTAGGAAATAATCGTCAGATTCTGGCTCACTGCAAACAATACCGAATTCATCAACGTCTAGAATACCGTCATTATCATCGTCAAGATCAATATCGTCCCTGACGCCGTCTCCATCAGAATCTGGAAATAGACTTAAAACTTGCAGTTTGAAATCAAAAGTATATTTTAGAGGAGGCATTCCGAACGTTATGTTCGTAGGATCGTAAACTCGAAGCTCGTTACCATTATAGTAATCATTGTCCGTACCTGATTCGCACCTTTCATTCATACCAATGTATAACTTGCTGTTGAGGACAAATGGGGCATTACCGTTTTGAACATAGAGATCACAAGTTTCATTGTATGGGCGTGGAACTACAGGATAAGTTCCAGAACCATTTGGAATTCCATCTGTTCGCCATAACACTTCGATATCATCATCAATAAGCTCAGAGTAAGAGTTCGCTCGGAAAAAAAGTGTGTCTCCTACAATGGTGAAAAGCTCATTTGAAACTGGCAAGAATATATTATTACCACCATCCTCGTTCTCATCACAACCTCTAACGATTACAGTGCCCTCTTCAGTTCCATCTGTTTTCCAAAGAAGATTATCAACGCAGTGATAATAATTATGATTCCAGCCGCTGGCATCGGCTTTAAAGTAAGCTTCATCGTTAAAAGTTACGCTTCCTTGAAAATTGCTAGGACTAATACCATCCTGAAAGTCAAAAATAAAAGATGTTCCCTCTGGAGTTCCATCGGTAACATACAAGTCAAGATTACTAAATCCATCTTGCTGGGCAAAGAAAATAACTGAATCGCCTGCTTTGGTAAAGCCCGGAGAATTTATACCTGAAACTCCACTACTTTGACCAGAATAAACATCCATAAGCATCTGAGGATTAGTCGAAGATACTGGGGCCGTTGTATCGTATACCCAAGGTTCATGACCATTATCATGCTCATCTTCAGCTGCAAAGTAAATTAAATCTCCATCCCCAAATAAGCGAGAAACACTCGCGTCGCCATTATTTGTAGCGTTATCATTTAAGTTAACAACCATTTCAGTACTGCTTTCAGTACCGTCAGTTACCCACAATTCACGGCCATATTCGTCACGGTCCCCAGCTGAAAAGTAAAGTTTGCCATTTACTTCAACAAGAGGGCCCATTACGCCACCATTGTTTTCATGAATATCAGTTAGTTGAACTGTACCTTCCTCAGTTCCGTCTGTTTTGAATATCTCGTATTTATTGAAATCTGGTGATTTAGCAATGAAAAATATTTCACCGTTGAATGAGGTAATATGTGCAGGGCTGGAAGAACTTTCGCCTTCAACCATATCTTTAACCATAAGAGTACCTTCTTCTGTACCGTCTGTTTTCCATAATTCCTCTCCGTGAATTCCATCATTTGCACTAAAGAATAAGTTGTCGTTGAAAATGAGAGGAGTACCATCATAACCTGGATCCCAGAAAAGTGAAGACCCTGTACCATTTCTGATGTCCTTAACCATGTAAGTTCCATCTTCGGTTCCGTCAGATCTCCAAAGTTCCATACCGTGTTGTCCTTCACCATATCCATCATTAGCTCTGAAATAAGCAACACCATTCATGACGCTAGAATCAGGAGATGCACAAAGCTCTGTATCGCCCACGCAGTTAGGTAAACCAACATAACCACCATAATCTCCTAGCCTTATATCTTTCACAAGGTTCGTTGATCCGTCTCCGTTGTAGAAGTAAGTTTCTCCATCAGGATCATTAGCTGTAAGAGTAACTTTGTAATCAGTCCAATTAATTGCTTCAGTTGGAATTCCAGTAATTTCTCCGGTCTTTGAATTTAAGCTCAAACCTTCTGGTAAACTAGGTGTAATTGACCAATGCATACCTTCAATTGAATGATACAAGATTTCCGTAGGGTCGAAAGACCAAAGTTCACGATCATTCCAACCTGCTGCAGCTGAAAAAACAATACGATTACCAACTTTAGTGAAATCCATAGGGTCTGAGTCATTCTCATTATTAGTCATATTTTCTATCATTACAGTGCCAGATTCAGTTCCATCACTTATCCACAACTCGTGGCCTGATTCTCCATCTTCTGCACTGAAAAATAACCGATCTCCGATTGGAGTAAAACTTTGTGGATCACTAGATTCCCAACCAGTCCAGATGTCTTTGAGGAGATATGTTCCCTCTTCAGTTCCATCACTTCTCCATAGTTCTCGTCCAATGTTACCATCATCTGCTCGGAAATAAACTATGTTACCAATGCTAACTATTTCAATAATGTTAGAATTAGATCCTCCTGATCGGATATCCTTAACTAAGACTGTGCCATCTTCTGTACCATCACTTTTCCATAATTCTCCTCCGTTAATTCCATCATCAGCGTTAAAGAACAAAGTACCTCCGGCTACAGTTAATGCTTGTGGAGTACTACCTGCGTTTCCTGGATTAATGTCCTTGACACGAACGGTTCCAGCAGTTGTACCATCAGTCTTCCAAAGTTCTCTATCATTACCTGAACTTGTTCCACGGAAATACAAAGCATCTCCCATTACAGTTAATTCTACTATGTTAGATACGCTAGACGATACTTGTATTGTACCTTCCTCAGTTCCATTTGTTTTCCATAATGTCGATGATATTCCATCACCTACTGTGAAAAAGACCGTATCTCCAAATAATGTCAACTGACCTGGATTTGAACTTCCATCTGAAACAATGTTCTTAACTCGAACTGTTCTATTGGTAGTTCCGTCAGTCTTCCAGAGTTCTCTATCATCAGAATCATCAGAACCTGAAAAGTAAGCAAAGTCACCTGCATCCAAGAAACCATAGGGGTCACTGTCGCTACTTCCGTCACCCTCGTCCATATCCTTGAGCATAAAAGTACCATTTTCGGTTCCATCACTAATCCATAATTCTTCTCCATGCGTACCATCATTGGCACTAAATAATATCGAATCCTTGAATTTTACTAGACCGTGGTTTATCTCGCTACCTGTAGAGCCCGGATGTATATCTTTGACTAATGCTACACCACTCTCAGTACCATCAGTTCTCCATAATTCCTCCCCATACTCACTACTTGATGCTGTGAAGTAAGCAATATCATCAATTACAACTATATCATCAGGATTTGATGAAGAAGATCCTCCTATATTCGTAATTTTAGAAAGGTTTCCTGAACCCTTGTAGACCATCTCTTCTCTGTAAGCTTCTGCATAGTCGAAAGTAATAGGATCCATTTCGTCATTTGTGTATACTGTATAGGATGGTGTTGAGGCCGAATTTGAAGGATAACCTATGTTTAATTTCCAAAGATCTGACCCTTCCCCACACTCTATACCACATGCTGGTCGCCACTTGCCTTCTTCTTGCTCAGTACTAGACCATGCTCCATAAATCAAATTTTCTCCTAAACGAGTAAGACGACTTACTTGAGTTTGAGTATCACCAAGGTAATCTACCATCCAGGTACCATTGTCAGTCCCATCAGATCTCCATAGATGCTTGTTGCTACTAAACTGACCATTAGACGCTCCAAAGTAAAATACTCCATTGGCTCCAAGAACGAATTGATTAGCGGAGTTAGCATCAGTATCACTAGAATCGAAGTCTTTTAAAATTCTTGGTTCTTCAACTCCTGTAAGGTCAAAAATCCAGGGTTCACGACCATATTCATCACCTGCCCAATAATCATCAACTAGAACTATTGCTTGAGACTCAGAAAAAACTGTCATAGAAAAAGCCGAAAGGAGCATATTTTCTAGATTAGAAATCTTAACTGTTCCCTCTACCGTACCATCTGATCTCCATAGATTATCATACTGACCAGCTGTCCCGTCCCGTGCTATAAAATAAAAATAATCCCCTGCTACTTTAATGCCTTCCAAATCTGAAGAGTCACTGCCTGGATAAACATCTTTGAACAGAACTGTTCCTTCGTCTGTACCATCAGTCCTGTACAACTCCCATCCATATGTGGGATCCTCTAGAGTCGACCTGCAGGCATGCAAGCTTGAGTATTC
>MIZB01000196.1_pt1 | contig 11155 bp, 19 predicted proteins | sample 888171 | NCBI WGS metagenome assembly MIZB01 (sample SAMN05440186, study PRJNA335308) | marine metagenome | isolation source: marine water
AGCGATATGGGTTTCCCAGTGGAGGTTCAATAAATGGATGGAAGAGATGAATTTATGGGAGAACAAGTAACTGTTTCTGAACATTCCGATCCAAGTATATCCGGAATTTCTGGAATAATTATTGATGAAACCCGAGAAACAATTACAATTCATAGTGATGGTAAAAATAAAATGGTGAGTAAGCGCCCAGGTAAATTTTTGTTCAGTAATGGTGAACTTATAGGAAACAAAATTGCTTACAGGTCTCAAGACCGAATTAAAAAGGTGAAAGCATGAGTAAAGATAAACCACGTGACATAGGTGTTGACGTTCAAGCACCTGCAAATCCATGGGATGGAGATTCTAATGATCCTTTCTTTGGAACACTTTCTGTAAGAGGACAAGTTCTACGTGGAATAGTTGTAAAAGCTAAAGCCCAAAAGAGTGTTGTTGTTCAAATTAACAAACTGAAATATGATTCTAAATATGAACGATATGCTAGAAGTTCATCTAAGATAAGTGCTCACAGTCCTGCTAGCGTTGGAGCTGCAGAAGGTGACGCTGTGACCATTATGGAATGTAGGCCACTGTCTAAAACTAAATCATTCGTTGTTATCGAAAGGAGAGACCCATGAGGGCTGTTGCCGGAAGACAAATGAGAGGGTTACCTCAAGGCGCTAGACTCGACTGTGTCGATAATAGTGGAGCAAAGATTGTAGAAATTGTTACTGTTTTAAATTACAAAGGTGTACACCGAAGATCGCCTGCCGCAGGTATTGGCGATATGGTAATTGCATCTGTCAAAAAAGGAAACCCAGAAATGCGTAGGCAGCTTGTTAGAGCTGTCATCGTACGATGCCGAAGGCCCTTCAGAAGGGCTGATGGAACTATGGTTCAATTTGAAGATAATGCTGCCGTTCTAACAAACGAGCAAGGAGAAACTAAAGGTTCAGGAATCAAAGGACCTGTTTCAAGAGAAGCTGCCGAAAGATGGCCGCGTATAGCTGCTGCAGCTACAACAATAGTATGAGGATTAAATGAGTTCAAAACAACCAAGAAAACAGAGACTTGCCCGATATACGGCACCTTATCACAGGAGACATCGTGAAATGTCTTCACCAATTGATAAAGGTCTCAGAGAAAGACAGCTATCTCGAGGATTTATGTATCCAAGGGCTATGCCTGTCAAAAAAGGCGATCGTGTTATGATTGTTAGAGGAGAAGGTAAATCAAAATCCGCCACAGCTATTTCACTAGTTGATCGTAAAGCTAGAAAAGTTTATGTTGAAGGATTTACTTATTTTAAATCAGATGGAACTGAATTGCAAAGGCCTATTGATGCCTCTAATTTAGTAATTATCAATCCCGACTGGTCTGATATTAGAAGAAGAAAAATATTGAACCGAATTAATGAGTCTGTAGACTGGACTGATGACGTTATATCTGATCTTGAAGCTGCAGAAGATGAATATGAAGCTGAAAATGTAGAGCCTTCTGAAGAAAAAGCCGATGAAAGTGTAGATGAAGAAGTTACCGAAGAAAAGGCTGATGAAAGTGAAGGCGAAGAAGTTACTGAAAAAGAGGCTTCTGAAGAAACTGATTATTCAAAGATGTCAGTAGCTGAACTGAAAGTACTTTTGAAAGAAAAGAAATTACCTGTTAGTGGAAAGAAAGCTGACTTAATTGACCGATTACAAGGAGATTCAAAATGAGTAGTGGACATCTAAAGAGATTAGTTGCCCCTCGTTCTTGGAACATAGCTAGAAAAGAACGAACCTGGACAACTAAACCTATGCCTGGAAAGCACTCTTTGGAAGGTGCATTGCCTATCTCAACAATCTTAAGAGATTATCTGAAAGTATGTGATAACAATCGTGAAGCTAGAATTATTCTTCATAATAGAGACGTAATGATTGATCAGCGCATAGTGAATAAACCTAAATCACCAGTTGGTCTTATGGATGTAATTTCTATTCCAAAGATTAAACTAAATGTTAGGGCTATGCTCGATAAGCATGGTAGAATTGAGTTTGTTCCTATTAAGGCTACGGAAGCTAAGTGGAAACTGACAAGAGTCGAAAATAAAAGAAATATCAAGGGCGGTCACGTCCAAATTAATTTACACGACGGCACCAACATTTTATCTAAAGAAAAAGTTAAAACTGGAGATGTTTTACAATTAAGTCTTCCCGACATGAAAGTAAAGAAAGTATTGAAATTTAAGAAAGGTGCTCAATCTTTAATCATTGGTGGAAGCCACGTTGGTTCAATATCTACCATTAAGGGTGAAGAAACAACAAGAAGTACAAAACCAAACTTGGTTATGTATGAAGATTTCCAAACCATTAGACCTTATTCGTTTATAGTAGGTGAAAAGAAAGCAATGGTTTCTCTTCCAGAGGTTAAAGTATGAATCCTATGCAAGAATTAAAAATAGCAAAAGTTGTGCTAAACATAGGCGTAGGTGAAGCTGGTGAAAGGCTAGGAAAAGCTGAAATTGTACTTACAAAATTAAGCGGATGTAAACCCGTACGTACTTTATCAAAATCAACAAACCGAGATTTAGGAATTCGTTTGGGAATGCCTATAGGATGTAAAGTTACTATGAGGGGTGAAAATGCAATGAAATTCTTGAAAGAATCTCTTTGGGTAAGAGAAAATAGACTTCCTGCATATTGCTTCTCGAAAACAGGTGGAGTAAGTTTTGGAATACCTGATTATACCGGTTACAAGAATGAAAATTATGATCCTGATATTGGAATATTTGGATTAGATATCGCGGTTGCGTTTGAACGTCCCGGGTATCGTGTTGCTAGAAGGAAGATTAAACAAAATAAAATTGGCAAGACTCATCGCATTAATGCTGAAGAATGTCAAGAATTTATGAAACAAAAATTCAACTTGGAGGTATTCAAAGTATGAACATCGATGACGTTAAAATTAAAGTCAGAGAAGTTTATCGTGGACGCATCGAAGGTTGTGTTTTATGTGATAGAAAACGCGGACTTGTACGCAGGCATGGACTAAATTTGTGTAGGCAATGTTTTAGAGATAAAGCTACCGAACTTGGTTTCAAAAAATATGATTGAGGTTTAAATGAGACACGATTCACTATCTGATGCGCTAATAATAATAAAAAATGCCGACCACGTAGGCAAAAACTCTGCTGTTGTTCCAGCTTCAAGACTAATTGGAGATGTTTTAAAGCAGTTGACTGAAAAAGGATATCTAAATAATTATGAATATGAAGACAATGGCAAAGGCGGTATCTTCAATATTTCATTAAATGGTAGAATTAATGGCTGTGGTGCAATTAAACCTAGATTCTCAGTTAAATTGAGGGATATGGAAAGGCATGAAGCCAGATACCTACCTGCAAAAGATTTTGGTATTTTGATTCTTACAACACCTTTCGGAGTTATGAATAATGATTCCGCTAAAGAAGCATTGACAGGAGGAAAGCTGCTCGCTTACGTTTATTAATGTTACTTAAAGAATTAATTTATACTGTAGATTTGCCAGAAGGAGTTACAGTTTCTATGGATAACCACGATGTTAAACTTTCTGGTCCTAGAGGCGACTTAAATCGAATTTTCAAACATCCTTCGATCTCCTTGTCTGAAGACAATGGAAGTCTAAAATTGGTTGGAAAGAAAATAAGGAGAAAGGAAAAGGCATTAATCGGAACGTGGAGAGCCCATTTGAGAAATATGGTTCAAGGTGTTTCTACTGGATTCTTATACGAAATGAAAATTGTCTTTGCTCACTTTCCAATGAAGGTTAGTGTAAAAGGAAATATAGTTCATATTGCTAATTTCTTAGGTGAAAAAACCACTAGATTAGCTAATATTCACGGAAACGCTAAAGTTATCGCAAAAGGCGATAAAGTAACTATTGAAGGAAACAATGTTGAAGATGTTGGGCAAACTGCTGGAAATTTAGAGCAAGCAACTGTTGTAAAAGGACGAGATATTCGAGTTTTCCAGGATGGAATATATGTTGTTTCTAAAGGAGCTGCACAATGAGCGACGAAGAATACAAACCTAGACAAAAACCTGTTCTAACTAAAGAACAAAAAGTTGATTTATCGAAAAGAAACCGTATGTCTCATAAAAGACCAAATTTCAGAAGGCAGAACTGGTTTAGATATAAGAGATTAGGACAAAAATGGAGACGTCCTCGCGGTATACATTCAAAAATGCGAAGGCATTTCAAATATCGAATTCCCGTAGTTCAAGTTGGCTTTAGAGGTCCTGCAAGTGTTCGAGGATTACATCCTTCTGGTTTTGAAGAAATTTTAGTTTATAATCCCGGTAACTTAGAAAATATTGATCCTAAAGCTCAAGCTATTCGCATATCAAGTAAAGTTGGCGATAAGAAACGTGAAATGATTGTGAAGAAAGCTGATGAAATGAAAATACGTGTACTCAATAGGAGAGATTTATGAATTTGTCATATCAACGAAGAGTGGCTGCAACTGTTCTAAAGTGTGGAGTCAACCGCGTTTGGGTTGATGATCGGCCTGAAGTTCAGGAGAGAATTTCTGAAGCTGTCACAAGAGATGATGTGAGATTACTAATTGTTCAACGATTTATACGTAAACACCAGAAGAAAGGTATTTCTAGAGGTAGAGCAAAAGCTATGGCCGTACAACGTGCTAAAGGTCGTCGTAAAGGGCATGGTTCAAGAAAAGGGCACGGTGGAGCAAGAACTCCAAAGAAAGAATCTTGGATGACTAAAGTGCGTGCATTACGTAAAGAGTTAAGTACATTAAGAGAAGAAAAAATAATTGATTCTTCCCAGTATAGGCTATACTATCGTAGAGCAAAAGGCGGAGTATACAATTCAAGAAATCATTTAAGATATAATATGGAAATTGATGGTGTAAATTTAGGAGGTAAGAAATAATGCCAAAAAGAATGCATTTTGCTCGTAGAAGAAAAGGCGTAACTAATTATCGTAAAAGATTGGCTTTATTGAAATCTGGACTTCCTAGAGCTGTAGTCAGATTTACAAATTCCAAGGTTATGATACAAATAACTAATTTTGAAGGCAAAGGCGATAATGTATTGGCTTCTGCTTCATCTGCAGATTTAGAAAAAATGGGATGGAAGAATTCAAAAACAAATGTCCCTGCTTCTTACTTATCTGGAAAATTAGCTGCCAAAAATGCTGTTAAAGCTGGAGTTTCTGCTGCGGTTTTGGATATTGGAAGAATCACTCCTATTTCTGGAAATAGAGCATTCGCTGTGTTGAAAGGACTTGTAGACGGCGGTTTAGATATTCCGCACTCTGAAAGTTCGTATCCTTCTGATGATCGAATCAATGGAAGTCATATCTCTGAAAAAATAGTTAAAGATTTTGATAAAGTTTCAAAAAAAATGGATGGTAAGAAATGAGTGAAGATGTAAAGAAAACTGGAGATAATAAGTCTGGACCTAAAGGTAATACTTCTAGGTATAAAGGTAAAGGACCTCACAATAAAGATAACAGACAGAAAAGAGGACCGCCTTTGTCTCCTGCCCAACAACGTAGAAAGGCCGCTGAAGAAAGGATTTCAAAATGGATTCCTAAAACTGAATTAGGTCGTAAAGTTGTTTCAGGTGAAATCACTACAATTCATGATGCTCTTGCAACTGGATTGCCTCTAAGAGAAGCTCCAATTGTCGATTTATTAATCACGGACCTAATGGAAGAAGTAATTGACATTCACATGGTTCAAAGAATGTCTGATTCTGGTAGAAGAGTTCGTTTTGCTGTTACTACTATTGTTGGAAATGGTGATGGTGTCGTTGGATTGGGTCGAGTTTCTGGAAAATTAGTTAGGCCTACTATAACTAAAGCACTTGATCGTGCAAAATTGAATATTATTGAAGTCCGTAGAGGAAGCGGATCATGGGAATGCTCTACAGCCGTTCCAAATTCACTGCCTTTCGAAGTCGCAGGAAGAACTGGTTCTACTAGAGTTCGAATCAAGCCTGCCCCGCCTGGTGTTGGATTAGTAACTAATCAAGTAGGGAAAATTATGCTAAAACTTGCTGGTGTCGAGGATGCATGGTCCTTTACACGTGGTCAAACTCAGACAATCTATAATTTTGCCAGTGCAATGTTTAAAGCATTGGAAAAAACAAGATCTACAAAATTATTGCCTGGTCAAAAAGAGTTTCATAATATGATAAAAGGAGTTAAACAAGAATGAGCTGGGCTGTAGTTAGAGTTAGAGGCTCAGTTAACGTTAATCCTAAAATTAAAGAAACTATGAGATTAATGAAGTTGAGTCGAGTTAATCACTGTGTTATCATCCCTGAGAATGAAACATACACTGGAATGCTTAACATCATTAAAGATTATGTTACTTGGGGCGAAATAGATTCTGAAACTACTGAACTTTTATTGGAAAGCTCAGGAAAAAGTAGCGGAAATTCAGCTTTTTCTAAGAAACATTTAAAAGAAACCAGTTTCAAAACAATGAAAGCTTTGGCAAAAGGATTAACTGAAGGAAAGGTAGTCATGAGAGATGTACCTGGCTTGAAGCCTTTGTTTAGACTGCACCCTCCTCGAAAAGGATACGAAGGAATTAAACGTAGTTTCAAAGTTGGTGGAGCTTTAGGTTATAGAGCTGATAAAATTAATATATTACTAAGGAGGATGCAATATGCCAAGGCGTAAAGCGTTTAAAAATAGTCGAACTCGAGGTAGAGGTCACAAAAAAGGACGTGGTGCTGGATTAAGAGGTGGCCGCGGAAATGCTGGCTGTCATAAAACAAAACGAATTATGTATGAACGTGTTGGACGTGTATGGGGTGCTCATGGCTTCAAAAGGCCTCAAACAGTAGTCATGGCGAACAATGCGATTAATTTGAACGTTATTGAAGAGAATGCCTCTGAGTGGGTTGACCAAGGCAACGCTACTAAGAAAGGAAAAACAATCTCCATTGATTTGAAAAAGATGGGATATGATAAATTATTGGGTACTGGTGTACCTAGTCAGGCTTATAATATTACAATAAGCGCTGCCTCTGCAAAGGCCGTGGAAAAAGTTGAGGCGGCTGGTGGAGAGATCATAAATGGCTGAAGAGAATATACCTAGAAATCCCGCACAGGCAATCGTGCCTTGTTTGTCCATGATATTCTTGTACGCATTATGGTTCAACTGGAAATCTCCTGAAAGCGTAAGTGCTACCCTTATGGGTGTTGGAACTATTGGAATTACTTGGCTTGTCTACATGGGGGCTTCGTATTCTGGTGAAGGTTCTAAGCTACACGGATTAAAGCCAATTATTGGAAGAATGCCTACTGTACAAAAACCAGAAGGGCATGTTCATTTTAGAACAAAAATGACATGGACTTTAGCAATACTTATTGTTTATTTTGCCATGACAAACGTAGCTTTGTACGGGCTTGGCGGAGAAACAATCGATCTGTTCAGTCAGTATCGTGCAATTTTAGCAGGTGCAAGTGGAAGTTTGATGCACTTAGGTATCGGACCTATCGTTACAGGAAGCATCATTATGCAATTGTTCACTGGTGCAAAAATTATTAATTTAAATTTACAAGATCCTCGAGATAAGGAAATATATCAAGGAACTCAAAAAGTATTAGTCATTGTAATGATTATAGTTGAGTCTGTACCTCAAGTTTTTGGATTTTTAGAGCCTAGTTCAGCTCTTGTTGCTGAAGTCGGACTTAGCTGGGCTAGAATGACCATTATTACTCAATTAGCGATTGGTTCATATCTTGTATTCTTAATGGATGAAAGTGTATCTAAATGGGGTATTGGATCTGGTATCTCATTATTTATTGCTGCAGGAGTTTCTCAGGCCATATTTACAGGAACTTTGAATTGGGAACCTGCTCCAGGAAGCGGTACTGAAACGCCTTCCGGAACACTTCCTATGATTTTGTGGTATCTTAAGAATTCATCTACTAAAGATCTGAGTGATGGTGGTTACGAAGCAATCCTTCTAGCTCCTCCTAATCCATTAGTGGCATTGATTGGAACTTTTATTGTTTTCTTAATCGTTGTATATGTTGAATCTTCAAGAATTGAATTGCCATTAGCGCATGGTAAAGTTAGAGGGGCTAGAGGAAGATATCCTATTCGATTAATTTACGCAAGTAACATTCCTGTAATCTTGATGGCTGCATTATTAGCAAACGTGAATATGTTTGCTTTGCTATTTTGGTCACACCCTGGCATGTCTAAATGGCCCATATTAGGTCATAATTGGAGACTAGGGGCCTTTGACACTACTGATGGAAGTAACCCTGTTCCAACTATGGGATTGGCATACTATGTGAATCGACTTGCTGGATTGCAAGATTGGTTTTTGCCATTGGTCAGTCCTGAAAAATATGGTGCATATATGGGAGATCATGAGCCATGGCAACTTGTTGCTCACATTGTCATTTATATGTCTATTATGGTCTTTGGATCTATTGTGTTTGCTAAGTTTTGGATTGAAACAACAAACATGGGACCTGAAGCTGTAGCTAAACAAATACAAGGTTCTGGTATGCAAATTCCAGGATTCCGTAGAGACCCTCGTATTGTTGAAAAAGTTCTAGAAAGATATATTCCTACAGTTACTGTTTTCAGTGGAGCTGTGGTTGGATTTTTGGCTGCTGGAGCAGATATGATTGGTACGGTTGGGCAATCTTCTGGTACTGGTGTGCTACTTACTGTCGGAATTATGATACGTATGTATGAACAAATCGGAAAAGAACAAATGATGGAAATGCATCCTGTTCTTCGAAGTTTCTTCGGCGAGGATTAATGCCAATTTACGGCGGATCGGTTATTGGAAAAGATTGTTTTATTGATTCTGATGCGTTAATTGGATATCCACACTCAAAAGAGCTTGAAAAGGAATCTAAAGAGATTGCCGGATGTGAAATTGGAGAGGAATCAATCATACGTCCCGGTTCAGTATATTCTACTGCTAAATTAGGAAATAAAACTAGAACAGGGCATAATTTTCTCATCCGAGAAAATACAGTAATAGGAAATGGATGCCTAATTGGAACTAATGTTGTTGTAGACAATAATTGTAAAGTTGGAAATTACTGCAGCTTTCAAACTGGAGCATACATACCTACTGGAACTATTATTGGGAATAGAGTCTTTCTAGGTCCAAATGCTTCTCTTACTAACGACAAACTTCCTTTAAGAACTGAATATAACTGCGAACCCATTACTATTGAAGATGATGTCTCTATTGGTTCAAATGCAACCATAATGCCTGGATTAACTATTGGAGAAGGCGCATTCATTGCCGGAGGTGCTGTTGTCACTAAAGATGTTCCTGCTTGGCACATGGCTAAAGGATGTCCTGCTGTTTTTACTGAACTCCCAGATAATTTAAAAAAACCTAATAGATTGGGACCTTAGAATGAGCATTGTAATTGTAACTGGAGTTCCGGGCGTTGGAAAGAGCACCGTAATGAATGCTGCTAAAGATTTTGGTTATAATATTGTAAACTTTGGAACTACCATGTTTGAGGAAGCTCAAAAAGAAGGAGTCTCAAAAAGAGACGATCTAAGAAAATTGCCTGTTGATGTTCAAAAAAGATTGCAAAGGCAGGCTGGTGAGAAAATCGGCCAAATGGATAATGTAATTGTTGATACTCATGCATCTATACTTACTCCTTCAGGATATCTTCCTGGTCTTCCTGAATGGACTGTGAAAGCTATTATGCCTAATACTATTGTACTTGTTGAAGCCCTTCCTGATGAAATTGAAAATCGAAGATCGAAAGATACTTCTAGAGCTCGAGATTCAGATGACATTGGATTACACCAAAGAATTAATCGAGAATATGCTATTGCTGCAGCCTTTATGACTGGCGCTACAGTTGGATTTGTTCCTAATAATGATAATAAAATAGACCTTGCCGTTGAAGAATTTAAGAAAATTTTAGAAAAATGAGTGAAGAAAAAGTAAGCGATGAAGAAGAAGTAAAACCTCCTGCTATTGGAGGAACTTTTCTAACAATGATGTTTATGCTTTGGATTATTATTAACCCAGAATTAAGAGACTTTATGGGTGAAACTGCAGGTACTGTCTTAGAGCCTAGAATTACATTTGACTACCAATATCCAGTACTTACTTTTCTATTTGCTGGAATTATTATGATTTCTTTTACTACCATTATACGCCATTTCATTATTGACTGGGAAAAAATGGCTGAAATTCAAACTAAAATGGGAGCATATAACAAGGAAATGGGGGAAGCAAGGCAGAGTGGAAATGAAGCCAAAATGAAAAAACTTTTCGCGATGCAGCCTCAGATCATGATGCTCCAAAGTGAAATGATGTCAAATCAAATGAAACCTATGGCATTCACAATGATAATTGCTATTCCTATTATTATGTGGTTAAGAATTTTTGTTAACGGATTAGATTTACAAGTAATGTCTTTACCTTGGGAGCCGAATTATAGTCTCGATGAAGATTTATGGATTTTACCTCATTGGATTTTAGTTTACTCTGGATTGTCTCTGCCATTTGGTCAAATAATTATGCGTGTTTTGAAAATTGGCTCAAACTCTGGTGGAAACCAGACTGTGCTTTAGTTGTCAAAATGATTACTTATTTCACCATATGTGTGAAAACTACCGCCTATTGATTCTAATTCTTTTTTAATTTTGGGAAATAAAGAATTATCTTTATCATAGAAAGACACATCATAAGGGTGCATTACTAGTCCTAAAAATACGTCTCTTTCAATCTTTTGAGATAACTGATTTGCTTCAAGAAATAGGCCTTGATAATAAGTCAGAATTTCTAAAAGATTTGTTGGAGGATTTTCAAATAATTTTGTATTTGATGTTCCTGAAAATGCCGTGTCTTGCCAACCTATTGCCGGTATCTCTAATAATCCATTTTCATAACGGTAGGGTTGTCTAATATTTCCATTTTCTGTTATCAATTTTGGATGTAAAGAATCGTTTGTATCTCTTAAATCTGAACTAATATATTTTACTTTTAAATTTTTCAAGGTGTCTAATAGTTTAAATTCTCCTTTTAGACCATTTTTGTGCCCCAAAGGAGTCCTATATCCCCTATTAACAATATCTTGTCCAGAAAAATACTTTTGAAACAAATTGGTGTTTATTTGAAATTCTTCTTTAATCTCTTTAAAATTAGCCGGTAATTTGTCAGGTCGAGTATTT
>MIZB01000157.1_pt1 | contig 11142 bp, 7 predicted proteins | sample 888171 | NCBI WGS metagenome assembly MIZB01 (sample SAMN05440186, study PRJNA335308) | marine metagenome | isolation source: marine water
TAACACTCCATAAATATATTCAAATAATGATTCAAAAACCCAAATTATAACTGTTAAAATAGACAACACAATTAATTGTTCCTTAGGGTCTGAATAACCGAAATCTGACAAAACTGATTCTTCTTGCTTAACTACAACATCTACTGCGGCACCTATCAACAAAGGTGGTGCTAAATCGAATATCTTATTCAAAATAGAAAATAAGGTAGCTAACCACATTGTAGACCTATGATTTTTTGTGTGGGCTAATAATCTACGAATCGGTACTTGCTCAGTCATTGTTGTCTTACTCTTGCATAGTGTCCATCTGAAATTTGAACAAGTGGAATTACTTCGTTCAAACTTGAACGAACAATATAGTCAATTCCCTTTCCTTCAATTGCACTGATTTCTAATTTCTCTTGCTCTGTTATTTCTGTAGCCAATTTAGCTTTTGATTCATCCAAATAATTAATTGGACTTGGAACATCTCCAAGAATCATAATTTTGTCCTTATTTTTATCAAAACTTGGAGTTGCAGACAAAAGGGCTTTGGTATATGGATGCTGAGGATTAGAAAATAATTCGTCAGTGTCTGCTTCTTCAACAACCCTACCCAAATACATGACTGCTAAGCGATCACACATGTACTCAATTACTGATAAGTCATGTGAAATGAAAATATAAGTTAAATCGTATTTCTTTTGCAAGTCATTGAGAAGATTGAGAATTTGAGCTTGAACTGACACATCTAAAGCTGAAGTAGGTTCATCTAAAACTAATATTTTTGGATCGAGAGCAAGAGCTCTAGCAATAACTATCCTCTGTCGCTGACCTCCTGAAAATTCATGTGGATATCTATACAAGTGCTCCTCGCCAAGACCTACATTTTCCAACAACTCAATTACTCGCGAACGTACATTATCTGCTTTACCATGTATAACAAGTGGTTCACTCACAATATCTTTAATCAACATTCTCGGGTTCAAAGCCCCCATTGGATCTTGAAAAACAACTCCAATTTGTTTACGGAAATAACGTAATTCTTCACTAGTTAAATCCTCTAAATTATTACTACTAAAATTATTCCCAGTAATTTCTTCAGATAAGATAACCGAACCTGAAGTAGGTTCTACTAGTCTAAGTAAAGTTCGCATTAAAGTAGTTTTTCCACAGCCACTCTCACCAACTATACCAAATGTTTTTCCAGATTCGATTTTCAAATCTACACCATCTAAAGCCTTCACCAAGGCCACATCAGTTCCCCAGGAATTTTTAACAGGAAAATGCTTCTTCAAATTTTTAAGTTTTAATATTTCCTTCATGAGACACTAGCCTCCTCTAGATTAGGAACTTTCAATCTTTCCTTACTACCTTTTGGTATAGCTTCCAACAGGCCTTTAGTATAGTCATTCTTTGGATTTGAAAATATTTCTTCTACTGTAGCTTGTTCGACAATTTTACCCTTGTACATGACAGCTACCTTTTCACATGTTTCAGCTACTACTCCTAAATCGTGTGTTATCAAAAGAACAGACATATTCTCCTCTTTTTGAATGTCTTTAATTAATTGTAATATTTGGGCTTGAATTGTTACGTCCAATGCAGTTGTTGGCTCATCAGCAATCAGCATTTTAGCTTTACCTGCTAAAGCCATTGCAATCATTACTCTTTGTTGCATACCTCCGCTCAATTCATGAGGATAGGAATTGGCTATTTGTTCAGGATTAGGCAATTTAACTCTAGACAAGGCATCAATTACCATCAAATCTAGTGCAGATGCAGGATTATCTCTCTGCAAATAATCTCTTAAGAACATCAACATAATCACAAATAAGAAAGGTAAAGAAAACCTCCACTGACCTAACATAACGAACAGAGAAATAAATGATATGCAAAAGGCCATAATTGTAAACTCCACACCAGGTGAAGCTTTCCATTTTTCACTTTTCAAAGTTGGAATTTCTTTTTCTAATGCTAACTTTTGAAGCTCTGCATTTTGATGAAGGACTAGAATCTCTCCAATTTGATCATTAACTGTCATGACTGGATTAAGTGCAGATAAAGGGTCCTGGAAAATAATACCAATTTCACCACCTCTTATTTCTCTTAGTCTTTCATCGGAAGCATTTGTTATATCTTCTCCATTTAGCATAATAGTGCCATCAACGACTTCACCAGCCTTTGGAAGTAGTTTCAGAGCTGAATAACAGGTAACAGATTTTCCACTACCTGTTTCTCCTACTAAACCAAATATTTCTCCATCTTCAATTTTAAGATTAACTCCATCTAATGCTTTAACGACACCGTCATAAGTATTGAAATTTGTTTTTAAATTTTCGATTTCTAACATTAGTTCCTCTGCTTAGGGTCCAAAATATCCCTAATTCCATCTCCTAAAAGATAAAAGCCTAGAGCCCACAAGGCAATAACCAATCCAGGGAAAAAGAAAGACCACCATTGACCTAGTAAGATATTGTCTTGTCCAAATGAAACAAGTTTACCCCATTCTGCTAAATCGGGCCCTCCTCCGAATCCTAAAAAGCCTAACGCAGCTAAAGACAATACGATACCTCCCATGTCCATTGTAGCAATAACAATTACAGAGGTAATACAATTAGGAATTACGTGTTTAAATATTATTCTGAAATCTGAGGCACCTGATGCTTTCGCAGCTTCAATATAGGGTAATTTACGGATTCTGAGGGCTTCAGCTCTGATAATTCTCGTAAACCCAGGCCACCCCACTATTATGAGAGCGTACATCAACATTTCAATAGAAGTATCCTCAGTAACTGCAATAATTGCTAAAGCCAAAACTAAACCAGGGATAGCAATAAAGACATCTGTTATCCTCATTACTATATCATCTACTCTACCTCCATAATATCCAGAAACTGCCCCGATTACTACTGCAATAAATGTACCTGTAAATACAACCTTAACTGCAACATCCAGTGAGGTACGGCTTCCCCAAACTATTCCATAATAAATATCGTAACCTCTGTCAGTACTTCCCAAAATATAACCATCTACTTCACCTGAATCGGCTGTACAAGAAAAATAGCAAGGTGGTTGAAAATTCCTGGGTTGATTGAAAGAAAAATGTTCTTCCATTCGCATCGGATCTCTCTGATTTTCTGAAGGTGGTGCAAGCCAAGGTGCAAAAAAGGCAACCGAAATCAAAGATATAACCAAAAAGAGGCCTAGCATAGTGAGTGGATTCTTTCTGATTTGGTACAGTGTTCTTTTAAATTCATCAAATTTTGGTGTGAGACTGTCTTTCAAATCGTTCCAATTGTATGCTAGATAACCCAAATAAAAAATAGCTAAAATCATTAAAATAGTCATGAAGAAACCTGATAGTATTGACCAAACTACAAACAAAGTTCCTAATGATAACAAAAGGAGCCAAAGATCTTCGGGATTTTTCCAAAATCGTACCCCCATAAAATATAACGAAAACGAAATCAGGGAAAATAGAATAATAACACCAAGTACAACTGCATAATCTACGCTAAAGTAAGTTGTGACTAAAAGTAATATTGATAGAGAAACTATCACTATCTCTGCTGTACTTGAATGTCCGCTTAATTCAACTCTTGGATCTAAGAAAGCATACAAAATATCAACAATTAAATTTGCGATTATGTAAAGAAAAGCTGAAAATAAAGTATATGCAAGTATTGCAGATACATCTAAACTTCGCATTGCTGTAATTGCCCATGCACCCAATCCCGGCCAAGTGAAAATAGTCTCAGTCAATACTGAACCATTAATTAATCCTGCAAATCCCATTCCTAGAAGCGTTACTGTAGGAATCATTGCATTTGGAGCTCCGTGCTTGTAGGTAATTTGACTTTCAGAAAGGCCCTTAGATTTAGCTGTTCGAATGTAATCTTGACCTAAAACATCTAGCATATTTCCTCTCATCAACCGAATAATTGTTGCCATTGAACTATATGCTAAAACGGTAGCTGGAAGTAACATGTGCTTTAAAGCATCCTTGAAATGAATCCAAGAACCTGCAGCTATAGCATCAAAAAGTAAAAAATTAGTATTCATATCAATAGGATCTTTAATTTCCCAAAGAACTTCATCAAAACGCGAAGTAATTGGCCAATTTAATTCAGGAAAATAAACATCAAGAGTTACTGCGAAGAAATATTGAAGAACTAAAGCGAACCAGAAGATTGGTATTGCTGAACCAGCTAATGCAAATAAACGAATACTATGATCTTCCCATCGATTCTGCCTAATTGACGAAAAAATTCCAAGAGGAATTGCTGTTGCTACAGCAAATATAAAAGCTAAAATCGAAAGCTCAAGTGTTGCCGCAAATCTATACCTCAAAGCATCTGATACATCTTCATTTAGAACTTCTGAATAACCCCAATCAAAAGTGATTACACTTTTAAGATAAGTAAAATACTGAACATAAATTGGCTCATTAATACCGTGTTTCTCAGCCAACATTTCGTACTGTTCATCAGTAGTTCTTTCGGTTACGTAAGCAGCTAATGGATCTCCCATGCCATATGACAAGTAAAATGTGATGATAGTAACACCTAGCAAGACCGGAATAGTCAATGCTAATCTTCGGGCTACATATATCCAAAGTTTCACGTCCTGCTAAAGAACGTTTTACTTAAGAATACAGTGTCTAACTCTTACTCAAAGTGTAATACAATGTACCGTGCATCATATTATGATACCAACCATTTACCCAGTCTTTGACAATTCTATAACTCGTTGGTTGATAACACCAAATATGTAATGCTTTTTCATGCTCTAAATCTGCAATGTCGTAATACATCTGCTGTCTTTGGAAGGTATCTTGTTCGGCCGCCGCTTCCATTATTAAATTATCAAGATCATCGTATTGAAATCCTAAGTAGTTGGAAGGGTAATATCCCTCTGCACCATGCAAGAAAGGATGAGCGAAGTTGTGCGGATCGGAATAATCTGCACCCCAACCAAGCATGAAAATTGGAATTTCTCTGGTTTTAAGTTTATCTAAAAACAATGGCCATTCAAGCCCTTGAATTTCAATATTGAAATTAGGATTTAAACTCTCAATCGAATTTTCAAGTAATAATAATCCTTCAAGCCTTACATCATTACCTAAATTGTAGTAAGCATCAACACTGAATCCGGTATCCCAAACGCCGGCTTCTCTAAAGTGCATTTCTGCCATAGACAAATCATAGCTATATTGCGGACCATTTGGATTATATCCTAACATACCGTCTGGAATTGGACCTCTTGGTTGCTGACCTCTATTATCTATTACATCATTGATAAATGTATCATAATCAAAAGAATAACTGAATCCTTTCCTGATATCCTCATTAGCAAAAAAATCACTAGATGGCGCAGAACCCTCGTGGTTAGCTATGTCATGATTAAAAGATATCTGAATCATAGTCATGGATGGAAGATTAGATTTGTAATCAATATTATCATAAGTTAAAGCTTCATCAACAAATGTTGGTTGAACGTAGACTGAATCTGCATTACCTGATCTTAGTTCTAGTAATCTTGCAGATTGATCATTATTTTTTTTGATAACTACAGTTTCTATGAATCCTTTTGCTGTAACCCCGAAGGACTGTCTCTCACTATCAGACCAACCCCTCCAATAATCTGGATAGTACTGCATTAAAACATACTGCTCTGGAACCCATTTTCCGCCATAATCTTCATTCATCATGTATGGACCAGTACCCATTACTTCCTTTTCAATTGAGGTACATTGCACTCCAGCTGCAGGGAATCCGCAACCTTTGCTAGAAACCCAATCCTTAGAAACAATTGAGCCTGCTGTGTAAGCCATTATTGGCAAAAATCGTGGCGCAGCTTCCTTTAATTGAAATTGCACTGTATATTGATCAATCTTGGTGATGCTATCTACTATTCCATCACCGTCTTCATCTGCATCATCAAGTAATTCTGCGTACATCCAAGAAGGACCAAGCCCCATTATCAACAACCTATTAATTGAGAAAACTACGTCATCTGCGTCCATTTCTGAACCGTCATGGAATGTGACTCCTTGTCTTATCTTAAAAGTGTAAGTCAAACCATCTTGTGATATTCCGCCATTAGATGTGGAAGGCACTTCTGTAGCCAAAACAGGAATCAATTTATCTTCCTGATCTCTATCATAAAACACTAAGGTTTCATAAGTATTTGATAGAACACCTCCGCTAGCTGAATCGTAAGCTTCTGCTGGATCCAATGTTCGTGGATCTCCTATACTAACTGTTGTGTATACTTTAGGATCTGGAGACTTAGATTCGGATGATTGCTCAGCAATTACTCTAATAGTCCTGTAAACTGTATCAGGGATATTCTCTTCACTAGTAACTGTGAGCTTGACTGGATAACTACCAAGTACTGAAAAACTACTGAAACCACCTGCAGAACCAAATGTATGAGACACCTCTGAACCTGTACCGGTTTCGCCGTCACCAAAATCCCAAGACCACGAAGTTATTGCTGAATTCGATACGGACCAATCTCCATCATCATCTTGAGACCAAGCCCAAGAACCAGCTCCACTGAAATCGATAGAAGCACCGGGGGAAACAACAGAAGCTTTAACTGAAAGAATTCCATGTGGCACTCCTGAACCTTCGTTAACTTCTCCATGTAAGACTGTAATGTACGTTAGTCCCTGATCGTTGTTACCAACGGCCCCGTCATCATCTGTAACTGATAAGGAAACAATGTAGTCACCAGGGCTTTGGTATCTGTGCATTGCCATTTTGGTAGTTGCTGTATTACCATCTCCAAAGTCCCATAAATAGGAAGAAATTGAACCATCTATATCTTCTGATTGTGATGCATCAAATTGTATTTGGTCGTTGAGATTTACAACACGCAGACCAGTTACTACATCGACAACAGCAGTAGGATTGATATTTGTACCTATAGCTTCTTCTGTGTCAATACAACCTGAAAACATTAGCAGGCCAACAATGGCCATCGAGCATATTTTTTGTATTTGATTTTTCATTTAGTTCACCGTTATTGTGAATTGAGAACCTGCATTACATCCTGCAGGAACTTGAACATTAACTGATCTACCATCAGGTAGACCTACTGTCAAAACTTGACCCGGAACGACGCCCGGAGGGACCGTGATTGTCATACTAGTAGGCTCGTTAGAAGGAACTGGAGGTACTGCTGCCTGAGGGGCAGAAGCTGGTGGAGCCACTGGATTCAGTGACTGTTGGGCAGGAGGTGCAATCATAGGTGAAGCTGCTGCCGGAGGTTGAGCCGGTGTTTGAGCAGGAAAACCCCAGTCATCTTGTGGTTCTTCGTCTTTTCCTATGAAGGAGGTATATCCTCCATAAGCTATTGAACCAATTCCTCCCAATATAAGAAACATGAATATGTATTCATTAACTGTGGAGTACCGTGATGTGATTGTATCAGAAGCTAATCCTGAGCCTCCGTTTTCATATCCTTTTAGAGTATAATCGCCAGTGCCATCCTGAACTACTTCAAATTTAATTATTATACTATTCCCAACACCGAAATCTCCCATTATATCTGAGCCAAAGCGGAAAGGCGGATCATTCTCAGACTTACCGATTGTTTCTAACCAAACTAGTGTTTTGCCATTATCAAGCTCCATTCTTGCAATACTATCTGAAATAGTAATTGTATCTCCAATAGAATAGTCCGTGTACTTTTCTTGCCCGGATGAAGTATCAATTTGGTCTACAAAATCTTGCCCTGATATACACATCATCTTCGGAAAAATATAAGTTAACCCAAGAAGTCCAATAACTGCAAATACGACACCTACTGCAATAAATGTATTGACGCGCACACTACAACACTTTACATGATAGATTTAAGGCTTACCTGTAATCTAATTGTTGAATAATTTATTCCTGTAGGCTGTAACAACTGCCACACCCACGACTAATATTCCGAGTACTACAGATATAGCCATGAAATTATCTGAAGAGCTTTCTGATTCGCCATAAGCATAGAAATTCGAATGTGTGGACAATGAATAAGAACCTGAATCTCCTACAGATCTTACTAATAACGTGTGATCTCCAGTAAATGATATATCTTTAGCATCAAGAGTAATTTTCCAATTAACGTATATTGATTCGTTACTACTAACTTCATATGATGCTTCTTTCCATGAACTGCCGTCAAGACTGTATTCTACCTTTGATAATTCTAACCCGCGTCCCCAAGCAATGCCTGTAAACTCATTAATGTTATTTCCAGATTGCCATCCTAGTTGACTGCCTGTAATATGTGCTTGCAAATCAACATTAATATTTTCCAAGTCTGTATTTATTAAGGAAGACTGAACTGCCTCATAAGCATCTGCCATACCCCAACCGAAATGTCGATTCCAGTATGGATCTAGTTCAGGATAAGTTGCCCAAGGACCTTCTTCAACGCCTTCTCCATCTGCTGAGGTAAGTGTCTCTTTTCTTTCGGCTGTTAAACGTAAAATTTCTCTAATTTCAAGAGGATCCAATTCAGGATTTGCTTCTATCATCAAAGCAATTACACCCGAAACTGCAGGTGTTGCGTATGAGGTTCCACTCCCTCTTCCACTGTAACCGTTATCTGCAGCATCTTGACCCGGAAGTCTGTTGTAACAACTACTACTGGCATAACATGCTTCAGCCTGAATGATATTTGTACCCGGAGCTGAAATATCAGGTTTCATTTCGTTATATGGATTACCATCATTGTTATCTCGACGAGGGCCTCTACTCGAGTATGAAGCAATGCCGTCATCTTCTCTATCTACGGTATTTTTATCATCTAAAGCTCCAACTGTTATCGAAAGACTTGAGGATCCCATACCTGAAAGACCATCATTGTCTGAACCTGAATTACCTGCTGCAACAGAAACGACTACACCAGCTAGTGTAGCTTCATCTAAAACTTGTGAAAACATATCTGACCCGTCGGAACCTCCGCTTTCGTGTGAAGTAATTCCCCAAGACAATGATATTATATCAATTCCAAAACTTTCATTTCCAACACCTGCCCAAGCTGTATCTTTGTTGTCTATAACCCAGTTTAGACCATCCATCGCAGATTCGTAAAATTCTTGCTCCAAGATATAATTTTCAAAAGGGCCTGCTCCAACTGCAGTGCCAATTCTAACATCAACTAAATCTGCATCAGGTGCTGAACCCGTAAAATTTGAAGGCTGACCGTTTGGTAATATTCCATTACTTGCTGCCATGCCTGCGCATGCAGTTCCATGTTGATTTTGATCATCAGGATCAAACGAACCATCATCTTCTTGAAGAGAGGCTACGCACAAGGCGTCGTCAGAACACACTGCGTCATATCCTGCAATATTTTTACCATCCAAACCTGGATGCTCATTGTCAATTCCTGTATCAACCACAGCTATGTTAACTCCTTTACCAGTAAATCCTAAATCCCAAGCACCAACAGGATAAACTGAAGAATTACTAGCTTTAATTGCTGGAGTTTGAACATCGCCATAGAAAACAACTTTGTTGTATGGCTCTACCATAAGAACTCCAGGAAAATTACTTATTGTTTCGAATAATTCAGAGCTAACAGTACCCAATAAAAGTCCGTTTACTAAGTCTACATTGACTTTAACTGTTATACCCAAACCCTCAAGTAAAATTAAGTCCTCCTTTGTTGGTTGATGATCATACATTACTCCGATAGCGTATTCATCATCAATAGTTTCCAACCAATCTACAATCTTATTTCGGTTTAAATCTCTTGATGTACTTTCCCACCACAGGCTTTCTTCCCAATGATCCACCTTTACATTTGGAATTTCAGATAGCTCAGCTTCAATTTCTTCTGGATTTGATATACCTGAAGCAGGTAATGAAATAAAAACCAACATTGCTGCTACCATTAGAATATTTATTCTTTCCACAATAACCTATTTAGAGTATCTGATAAAAGTTTTTAGTATAACTATACTTTTTTAGAACAGTAAGGGCACATAGACCATTTTGCATCTACTTCTTTACCACAATGAGAACAAGTCTTCATTTCTCTTTCCTTCTTCTCAGGCGCTTCTGACCACAAATTAGTCGGTGGTGGAGGTGGTAAAGGTTCAGGCCAAATTACAGATATTCCTAAACTGAATAAAAGTAATACTCCGGAAAGAATTTGTATTACTATATCTTCTGCGTAATATAAATTTAAAGCCCCTAGAAATGAAGCTAAGAAAAATGTCTGTCTCAGCATTTTAGTTTGTATACATTGAGTTTATTTCTTTAGACCAATTTTCATTAATTTGTTTTCGGCGAATTTTCAGAGTTGGCGTCATCTCACTATTGTCTATATCAAAATCTCGAGGTAAAATGGTGAACTTTTTAACTTGTTCGGGATTTGAAAATCTAGAATTTAACGAATTAATTTGGGAATTTATTTCATCAAAAATTTCACTGCTTCCTGTAAATTCTGAAATAGGTCTTCCTCTCTTTTCTAACTCCTTAATCTGTTCTTGCGGATCTTTAGGAATATCGTCAGGATTCATTCCAAGTTTATCACGAAGAATTGCACCACCATCAAGTGTTACAAGCCCTGTACAATAGTTTCGGGAATCTCCGACTAAAAAGAACTGAGAAACTAAAGAAATAGATTTCATTGTTTCTTCAATTACAAGAGGAGCTACGTTCTTACCGTTTGAAAGAACATAGATTTCTTTTTTACGCCCAGTAATGTAAACATAACCTTGCTCATCAACTCTACCCACGTCTCCTGTTTTTAGCCATTCTCCATCAAAAACTTCGGAATTCGCCTCAGGATTGTTGTAGTAACCCTTCATTATGTTATCTCCTTTGAATTGTAACTCACCATCAGATGCAACTCTAACTTCAGTTCCGGGACATGTTATTCCGATTGAACCAGTTTTATTATTCACCTTATTATTAAAGGTCATTCCGGCAGTAGTTTCTGTCATTCCGTATGCTTCATAGATTGGAATTCCTACACTATGGAATAGGTCTATGATTTCTGGATTTATTGGTGCAGCCCCTGTAATTGCATGTTTACAATTTGAAAAACCTGCTTTCTTTCGTATGGCCTTTTTGAAAATGTTATTAAGCAAAGGAATTTTCAACCCAATGCGTACAATTGCCTTAGATTCAATAGCTGCTTTTACAT
>MIZB01000229.1_pt1 | contig 11128 bp, 11 predicted proteins | sample 888171 | NCBI WGS metagenome assembly MIZB01 (sample SAMN05440186, study PRJNA335308) | marine metagenome | isolation source: marine water
ATATATTTCTATTTCATTGCCTGATAGTATTTTTTCTATAAATTTAGGTATCGCTGCTGCATACGCCGACTTGGAACTTTGTCTAGGTCCATATATATTGAAATATCTCAAACAAACAACGGGCAAGTCATATTTCTGACTATATTTTACACAACTCTTTTCTCCCATCAATTTATCTTCTGCATAAGGGCTCATCGGTTTTGATTCATCACTTTCACTAACGGGTAATTTTATCGTATCTCCATATATTGCACAACTGGATGCAAAAACAACCCTTTCTATTTCATTTTTTCGAGCTGCTTCTAGTACGTTGATAGTCCCCTCAAGATTAATTTCACGTGACATTTCTGGCTTTTCAATAGACTCTATTACACTGACAAGTGCAGCTTGATGAAATACAAAGTCATATCCTTTCATTTCTTTTTCTAGTATTTCTTTATCAGTTATGGAGCCATTCACTATTTTCACTCCATTATCTTTTAAAAATTCGACATTCTCATTTTTACCACTGTACATATTGTCTATTATTTTTACTTCTGCTCCTTGTTTAATCAATTCATGGGATAGATTAGATCCAACAAAACCAGCTCCGCCAGTGACAATACATTTACGTCCGTTCATCATTTCTTTTCACCTTCTAACGTTGCTCCTCCAATTAAACTTTATAGGTGAAAACCTTTAGTATACGACTACGAAAGGTAAATTGTGACCATTAAAGAAGAAATCATTGCTTTAGAGGATGAAATTTCGAACACGAAATACAATAAGGCAACTCAGCACCACATAGGAAAGCTAAAAGCTAAACTAGCAAAACTCAGAGATCAAGCCACAACATCTACAGGCGGTGCAGGAGGTACTGGCTATTCAGTAAAGAAAGCAGGTCATGCTACAGTTTCTCTAGTCGGTTTACCCAGTGTTGGTAAGTCTACTATTTTGAATAGCATAACTGGTGCCGATAGCGAAACTGCAAATTACGAATTCACTACTCTGGACGTTGTTCCAGGTATTCTAAAACATAAAGATGCCAATATTCAACTTTTAGATTTACCTGGGTTGGTTGCAGGCGCTTCTCGAGGCACTGGTAGAGGTAAGGAAGTTCTTTCCGTTATACGTTCTTCAGATTTAATTCTCCACATCGTTGATGCTACAGATCCAAAACCAGATGTTATTCTAAATGAACTCGAAGATTCAGGTATAAGGCTAAACAGTTCCCCACCAAACGGCAGAGTTTCTAAAACAGGTATAGGGGGTGTTATCGTGGTTTCACCCGTTAAACAGGAACTCGAAGAAGATACCATCAAAGACATTGTGCGTTCATTTGGACATGTAAATGCAGAAGTAGTTCTTAGAGAGAATATGTCAATAGATATGTTGGTTGATTTGATGGCAGGAAATAGAGTTTACATGAATTCGTTCACTGTTCTGACAAAGATTGATTTAGCATCAAAGACGTCAATCAAAAAAGCCCACACACTCTGTAAAAATAGTAAAGTTATTGATGTTTCTGCAGAATTGGGTACGGGGTTAGATGATTTGAAAGACACTATCTATTCAGAACTCAATTTCATTTCAATTTTTATGAAACCACAAGGTGATAAGGCAGATTTGGAAGAGCCTTTAGTCGTTATTTCAGGTACTACTGTAGGTCAAGTGGCACATACCTTACATCGTGATTTTAAAGATAAATTCCGATATGCACAAGTCTGGGGACCATCTTCAAAATTTCCAGGTCAAACTGTTGGATTAAAACATATACTCAAAGATGGAGATCTTCTAACTATCATAACGCATAGGTAATTTTTAGGAACTCAATCTAGCAATCAAGTCAGGTTTCTTACCGGACGTCTTAAGTCCACGTTTCTTCAATTCTTCTTTCAATTCTTTAACATTCATTTTATTATAGTCAGTAGATTTTTCATCATCAGTAGATTTTCCACCACTTCTATAATCGCTAACAGCTCCCGTTACTTTTGAAGCTCCAGAAGTTACACCAGATTTGACCATAGCAGCTCCAGAACCGATTGCTGAACCAGCAAATCCAAACATAGATTTTGTTTTTCTTCCAGTTGCACCTATTGCAGATTTAGTCATATCAGTACCGGCGCCTAAAATCGAACCAGCTTTACTTCCACCGGACTTCATAGTCCCTGTCATACGGCCAAGTATTCCTTTACTCTCTTCTTTTTCATCAGTACTCTCTTCTTTTTTATTTTTACTTTCTTTAGTTACTTTCTCAGTTTCAAGCTTGGGCTTAAACGATACTTTTGTTCTAGATTTGAATGTAATGGCATCGTCATCTTTCTTTTTCTCTTTTACATATTTTGTGTCTTTAGGAAGTCTTTCACCAAACGCTTTTTCATATCTATCCTCTAGTGAAGGAGTATCTTCATTATTTATTCTATCTATTTTTCTTTGTATATTCAATAACGGTTTCGAGCTTCTTTTTCTCCATTTTCCTGAATCTAAATCAGGTACGGCTTTCTCAGCTTCAGGATCTATACTGGCAACAGTCTGCGGTTTAATATTTGGATTCGCTATCTGGACTGCAGGTTCATTCGTAGCAGGTTGCACTGCAGCAGGTTGCACTGCAGCAGGAGCCACTGCTTGTACAGCCTCTAATTTCGGTATTCTCTTCTTTCTGCGTTTTTTCTTACCGCTAAACAAACCCATATTTACCAAAACCTCTTCACTATGTTAACAATACTCGTAGCTATATTGTAAAGGCTAGGAGATCCTTTCGGGGCTTCTGGACTTACCGACTTCAAGTCGTTTTCATTCCCCTCTTCGTTCATACTCATAAGTAAATTAACCCCATATATAGTTTTCATTCCTCCCAACTCATTTTATTTTTCGCAAGTCTCTTTCTATTGTATATCTTAACTATATCTCCTTTCGTTATGTATCCTATCAATTTTGTACTGTCTTCAGGATCGACAACAGGCAGGTGTCCTATCTCTTTCTGTCCTAATTTATCCATCGCATCGCTCAACGTTTCTTTTGGTGTTATTGTAATTAGTTCTTTTGTGTAATATTCCTCAACAGTCCTATCTCTATCACCCTGTTCTACAGCTCTGTGTATATCTGTCCATGTTATTATTCCCAATAATTTTTCATATTCTATAACTGGAAAAGACATATGTCCTGTATCTTCTAACATCTCTATCGTCGCTTCAATAGGGGTTTCCGGTTCTACCGACATAATTTCTTTAGTCATACCTTCTTCCACTGTCAACATTCTCATCAAATCTTGCTCAGCTTCTAAATCTATCTTCACTCCATGTTTTGCTAATTTAGCAGTATATATTGATTGTTCAGAAAGAACATAACAAACTCCGTCTGCTACTACACAAGACAACATCAAAGGCAGTATAATCTCATAGCTGTCGCTCATTTCAAATAACAGTACAATGGCCGTTAGAGTTGCGCGTGTAGTGGCAGCTACAAAAGCCGCCATACCCACTAATGCATATGCTCCAGCAGGAGATGTGAAATCAAACACACCCACTACATGTCCAAAAACTGCTCCTATCGATGCCCCAATGAACAGACTTGGTGTAAAAACACCCCCCGAAGCTCCACTCCCTATTGATATAGATGTGGCTATTAATTTGAAAACAAATAAACATACAAGCAATACCGTAATATTCGATACTGTAGTGAAATAAAAATCAATATTTTCCATAGATAATATGCCTCCTGGCCCTCTACTCATATCTACTCTCAAATTTTCACCCAACATTATCTCTTGAGTAACTCCAAATCCATTTCCCAATATTTCTGGAAATACTAAGCCTATCATTCCTACTAAAATTCCCCCTATGGCTGTTTGAATTGGTAATGGAATCCATTTACCTTTTTCAGATATTTCATCAATTGCATATAGAAGTTTAATAAATCCTACAGCAGCTAATCCAATTATTAATCCTAATATCAAATAAAGGGGATATTCAAAAGAATTAGGCGTCGTATATTCTGGTAAATCACTGAATGCAGCCAAATCTCCCTCCATACTTCTAGCAATAGCAGTAGCCATCACAGTCGCTACTACTAGCGGTATGAATGATCTAGTTCTCATTTCACTAAGTATCAATTCCATAGCAAAAATAACTCCACCTAATGGAGCGTTAAACGCAGTAGTAATCGCTGCTGCAGTACCTGCACCAATCAATATTCTAGTCTCTTCGACCGATAGTTTAGCACGCTGTCCTAAATCCGAACCAAAAGTCGCTGCCATCAGTACCACAGGGCCAACTCTTCCTAATGAAAATCCAGCCCCGATTGACGTAGCTGCAGCTGCTATTTTCGTCAAGGCCAATCTAGTTCCAAGTTTTGATTGATTAATCGCTATGGATTCCATAACAACCGGAATTCCGTGACCCCTTGCACCGGCATTTCCGTATTTTATCAAAGTACCAGCTATCAATCCACCTATTCCCGGTATCAGTATTGCCCAGTACCCAAGATCATTATTTATGTAATCTCCACCAAGATATAGTACATTTATTATCAGGTCTATTAGTTTTAGAAATATCCAAGTCAATACGGCAACAAACAATCCCGTTATACTCGCTAAAACATTAAGTTTTAACATTTCGGAATTAAGAATTTTTTGTACTCGATATTGTATATCTCTATTTTTTTCACTCATGTTATTTTGTTAAGACTTCGACCTCGTCACCTTTCAAGTAAATCGTATGTTCAAATTGAGATACCATCCCCCCTCCCATTTCTTCTAGTACTGGATAGAAATTTACTGCACCTTTTCTTATTAATTTCTGTAAGTTATTTTTTTGATCTGTACCAAAATCATGTAACCATCTTTCAGCAAAAGGCAATCCTTTAAATCGATTTTTAATTTCATTTAATAATTCGTTTGCTCCCTCATCTTTAACACTATTTTCTCTCTTTATTTGATATATGTTTGAATTATGTTTTCCTTTAACACTTCCAGCCCCATTAGTAGAGAAAGGTTCAACCGCTACAATCATTCCCTTTTCCAATATCCTCCCTCTTCCCTCTTTCACATTAGGTATTGCTATTCCTGTATGTAAATTATATCTTTCAATTGCATGTCCAGTTAAATTAGAGACCGGTTTGAAACCTCTTTTTTCTATAGTTTTTTGAATAGTATCTCCAATCTCTCTTGTATCTACTCCTGAGCGCATAATATCTATCGCATTGTATAATGCTCGACGACTAGCTTCTAACAATTCTTCATACTTATCCGTACCAATCTCAACAGTAAGTGCAGTGTCTCCTATGTATCCATCTATCTCAGCTCCCACATCAAGTTTTACTATATCTCCATATTTGAAAACACCTTTTTCATTACTGTTAGGGGTCCAATGTGCTGCAATATTATTCACTGCTAAATTGGTTGGAAATGCAGGAGTTCCTCCATTTTCTCGTATAAAATTCTCTACCGATTCTACTAGTTCTAATTTTCCAACATCTTCTTCGATTCGTCCCTTACCATATTCCCTTGCTCTGCTTGCTAAATTTCCAGCCTCTCTCCAGTTATCGAGATCGTCACTATCCATTTTTTCCTCCTATTCTATTGAGATGACCAACTCCCTGCCTTATAACTTCAACCTCTCCATTCTCAAGATTGATTATGGTTGATTGTATTCCTAAAGGTTCTTCTCCATCTAGATATAAAATTTCATCACCGAATATTGCTTTTGCTTCCTCTATATTCTTTACTACTCTTTCTCCATGCTTATTTGCACTCGTACTTATTATGGGAAATTTAGCAGATAATTCCATTGCTGTTTGATTTTTTGGAATTCTTATTCCAAGTCTTCCATTTCGACAAACACCCCTTGGAAATTCAGTTTTAGTTTTTAAAATAAATGTAAACGGTCCTGGAACATTATCAGTAATAATTTTCTCCTCATCTTTTGTTAGATTACATATCTTTTTTACAGCTTCAATTGTCGATATTACTACACTCATTCCTTCTTCATTTTTCCCCTTTATTTTCATTAATCGGTTAACTGCATTTTTATCAAGTGAATTACAGCCGAGCCCCCAAAGCGTATCTGTAGGATACATTACAATTCCACCGTTTTCAAGATGTAAGATGGCTTTCTCTACACTAACACTCAAGATTACCTTTTTTCTATTGGCAAATACGTTCTATCAGTAGCACCAACATATCTTGCCCTAGGTCTTATTAGTCTGTTATTTCCATATTGTTCAATGGTATGTGCAGTCCATCCCGCAACACGTGACATAGCAAAAAGAGGAGTGAATAAATCAGGAGGAACTCCTATTCCATACAGAAGCGTAGCCGAATAGAAATCAACATTAGTTATCAAACCTGGTTTGGCAATTTTAACTTCCCTTTCAATCGCTTCTGCAGTTTCAAATAAGGTCATATCTCCCTTTTCTTCCCATATCTTTTTCGACATATTTTTCAATATAGGAGCTCTCGGATCATCAACTTTGTATACTCTATGTCCAAATCCCATAATTCGTTGCTTTTTTTCAATACATTCTTGTACAAACTCTGCAGCATTATCTGGAGTCCCTACTTCAAGAATCATATTCATCGCCCGTTCATTTGCCCCACCGTGAAGTGGGCCGCTTAATGTTCCCATCGCTGACGTTGTAGCTGCATGAAGATTAGCCAAAGTTCCCGCAGTCACTCTAGCTGAAAACGTAGATGCATTGAAACCGTGATCTGCAAGAAGAACAAGATATTGATTCAATGCTTTAATTTGTATTTCAGTCGGGTCATTTCCCGTTAACATTTTTATAAAATCATCAGCATGTTCTCTTTCAGAATTAGATTCTACGTATTCTAGATTGTTTCTTTTACGATCTATCATCGCAACTGCTGTACCAATTTGCCCAATAAGTCTCAAAGCCTTATTAGGTAATTTTTCTAGTGTAACTGATTCTTCAAAGTGTCCAATTATCGAAACAACTGTTCTTAAGAGGCTCATCGGGGACGTTTTTCCAGCTAAAGTGTCTATTGCCTTAATCACTTCCGAAGGAAGCTTTCTAGCATCTCCAATAGTTCGTATCATCTCTTCTGCTTTTTCTTTATTAGGTAATTCACGCCTATAGAGTAAGTATACTATTTCTTCAAATGATGAGTTAGCAGCTAAATCTTCTATGGCGTATCCACAATATTTCAATATGCCTTTCTCTCCATCTATAAAACTCATATTCGTATCTGCAACTACGACTCCAGCTAAACCTTCTGATTTAGGCGCAGGAAGCGAAGCACTAGATTCACCTTTAGATTTCACGGACCACTACATGAAAGAGGGTTATTTAGAACTTACAGTTTCATAAGCTTTCATTGTTCAATATTTACTTGATATGCTACAGTAGCACATTCTAGAAAATCATCCATTGTACGTTTTAACCCTTCTATTGTCGAAGATGAAATTTCAACTTTGATTTCATTACCACTATGTTCTAATTTTACCCACCCTATATTCTCGGGTGATGTAGAAAATTCAATACCCTTAGCTATTTTTTCATTTTCAAAAGTAAGGGTAATATTCATTTTATGTTTTTTCGATTTTCTAATTGCTTTTTGGCTTCCACTACCGTATTGAGCTGCTTTTTTCTCTCGATTAGCTATTTTTTCAGATAATCCAAGAATTATTGCTGCATCTCTTAAAGGTTTTTTTCCAATTCCTGAAATTTTTTCTTCAGTACTAATCTTTTCAGCAACGTTAATCAATTCTTTATCCAAATACGGACATCCCAACTTTAATTCAAATTCTTTTACTATAGCTTCTTCTCTTTCAGGTATACGCTTCAATAAATCTTGAACTTCTTTCTTTAGATTGACCTTTTCGGGTTCTCTTCTAAATCTTTGATAACCTCCAAAAAGCTCGTCTGCACCTTGTCCACATAGTAATGTCTTATTCTTAGCTCCTTTGGCCACTACCCAGAAAGGCAACATAAACTCAATTTCCTGTTCACTCATTTTTACTGTAGCTGCAAGTAGTTTTCCTTCCTTAACCATCTCTTCTGGCTTCATTTCTATAATTTCTAATTCTAAATTCATCTCTTTTGCTGCAGTCTTAGCTGCTTCTATATCATGTGAACCAACAGTACCTACTGCAATTAGTTGAACTTTACATTTTTTTGCAGCAAGATATGCTACTAGTGCTGAATCCACACCACCTGAAAATGAGATAGTCACCGGGTTATCACAAAATCTTTCTACACTATTGTCTATAGTTTTAGCTAGTTCATTAACATTTTTCGACACTTAAAAACAACCTCAAATTCAAATTATTTTAGCTTCTCTAAGAAAATTTCTCAATTCCTTTGAAGCTTTATCAGCGGCTTTTTCGTCATCTATATCTGTTATTACTACAATTCCCGTTTTGAATAAAATATAGGTCGCTTGAGGTTTTTTTACTTTCATTAACAGTCCAGGAAATTTATCTGGTTCATATTCACAACCAGATATTTTAGAATTTACAAGATCCAAGTCAAGTTCGACACCCACATTAAATTGAGTAACTATATTTTCAATTTTTACACCAGCTCTACTATTGATTCCTTTCTCTATTTTTTTAATCATTTTTTTTAATTCACTCATCGCTTCTCGAGAATCCTTTATCGTTTTTGTACCTACAACTACTGCTTTTCCATTAGAAAAAATTACACCAGCCGGTTTGGAATTTCCACCGGTTTCTAATTCAACCATTACAGAACTATTTTTTCCTTTAACGTATCTGGCTCCAGGTATTTCTACACCCAATTTAGTCAATTCTAATTTTTTTCCCAAGTCTGAAGTGACTATTAAATTTTCAACAGAGGGTCTGGCCATTAATTGGTCACGCATCTAGCATTTTAAGAAGTTTATTTATGCGAATTCATCAAACGGATATGGTTCCTTTTCCCTTTTTCCGAGTATTATTTGTAATTCTGGAACAGTGAGTAAAGGTATAGGCCAAGTAGGGCCATCTTCTATAGCAGTTCTAGGGCATGAAGTAATTGCTGCTGCTTCAATATTCAATCCAGCTAATTGTTCTGGATTTTGATGTATACTTCCTATTGCCAATACTTGACAATTCCGATTTTTCAAGCTTTGAACTAATTTTTCTGTTAAATCCATTCGTTTCTGCCCAATCTGCGTTGAAAACATAATGGCCCATCTTTTTGCTTCATATCCTGCATGTATTGCAGCATATCTCTGTCTTAGAAATAAATCAGGTTCCGTAACAGTTACCTCCGCAGTGTGTGGATCAATATTTACTACAGGCTTTCCTGTTGAAAGAGCAACTGTTAGGGGATGAAATATTCCAGTCCCCAAATACAAAAATCCATCAACTTTCATTTTCCTAGCAACGGACGAATTACATCCAAGTAATTGTCCAGCAGCAGCTATTCTAGGTCCACCTTCAGAAACTTGAGCATCTACACCTTCTTCAATTAATTTATTTTTCAAAGGCTCTATCAAATGTAAGTGCTGGGCCGTACTAACTATCCCTATATTATTCGTCAATAATTCCTTTATTTTATTTATAGAATCTTTTTTCAATTCTAAATTACCGGAATGTCTTACTGGTACAAAGAATACAGGTATCTTATAACTATCAGAATGATATGGCATTGGTAAATGCCCCATATGTATCAATGCTTCTATTTCAATATCTGCAAATGGACCATCTGCTAAATCGCACGCACCATATGTTGGTTCACCCCAAAGAAAAACTTTAGGTCCAGTATCTTCTATTTTCTCTATTATATCGCTAGCTCTCGTTCTTAATCCTTCTGGAATTTGTAAACCTATTTTTTTGTACTTTTTTATTTCAAGTGCAATCTCGTCTATTCCATTTTCCCATTCAAATTTTATTTCTTTCATTATATCTGCTTTATTGCCCCGTTTATAAATTCCTTAGCTTCCCAATCTAATCACATTAATTTTTAGCATTTTTTCCATAAAGCCAATCACTCTAGCACCTGCCGGCGCTACTATTTCACCAAATTCATTATCGAATTCCTTTATAATTTCCGAAATAGTATTCTTTCCATCACATTTTTCCCATATGAATGTAGTATATTTGTCAAGTGGGCGTCTTATTATTTCTGTGCCGCCTATTTTTTCTCTTATCCATTCTTCAAATCTAGATAAATTCTTATCATAGGTTATTACAATTATCTCTCCTTCTTTTTCCCATTTTATAACATCTTCTCTTCTTATCGGCACCGATTTTAATACTTTATTATTCATTCTAGCTTCACCATAGTCAATATCATAAACAACAATGTAAAAAACCCAGAAGTTGCAGCATATTTCACAGTTAATTCCCGATCTTGCCAGACATTTTTAGCTGTCCAAGTCATCCATCCAGTTATCAAAGATAAAGAAAGTAACAATAGTAATATTATTCTCCAGTACGTGCTCACAATGTCTAATCTATATCACAGGTTTAATTGGTAGCCCCGCCAGGATTCGAACCTGGGTCACGGGATCCAGAGTCCCATATGATGGACCGCTACACTACGGGGCTCAATCTTCATCATCTTCTGAAAATCGCTCTACTTCTACCTTTTCTCTGACTGCAATTTCTGGGTCCTTTTCTTGTTCTATATCATCTATATCTTCAACAGGTATTGCTTGTGTTATTTTCGGTTCTTGTTCTCCGCTTTGAGGTTCTTCTTTAGGAGTTATTATGGGTGGAATTTCCCTTTCCGTACTCACAATGGGCTTTTCTTTAACATCTTCTTCTATTTCAACAGGCATATCAGAAGGTTCCTCTTCAACTATTTCTTTATCCTCTTCTATTTCATCACCAGGTCTTTGAAGAAATGAGACAAGTATGCTCTTTACGCCTTTGTAAAACTCTACATCTGCAAACCATTTTTCTCTAGATAAATATAATGATTTGATAGGTCCCTTTCCATATACTTTATGAGTTACGTCTTCCCCTATTTCGAATCCAGATTCTGATACATCTGGTTCTGTTTTCACAGCTATTTCGTCTTCTTCTTCCACTTCTTTTTCTTCTGTCTGAGTTACTTCTTCTTTTTTACCCCAAAATTTCCAGAACGGTTTTTTTCCACTAGTTTTAGATACTTCTTCAGTAACTTCAGATTCTACAGATTCAGGAATTTCTTCTTCCATGGGTTCAACAGCTGCAACCTC
>MIZB01000158.1_pt1 | contig 11076 bp, 10 predicted proteins | sample 888171 | NCBI WGS metagenome assembly MIZB01 (sample SAMN05440186, study PRJNA335308) | marine metagenome | isolation source: marine water
CAAGAATCTGTAAACAATCTATTCAGAATAAAAGGTAAAAAGGAAAACGGAATGAGCATCTTGGTTAACAATGTAAATTTAATCTCTGAATACTGTATTACTAACAAAAAGCAAAAAAACATTATTGAAAAATTATTTCCCGGGCCTGTGACTGCCATACTGAAATCTAAGGTTGAATTTGCTAAAGGTGTTACACGGAACGGAAACATAGCAATAAGAATACCAAAAAACAACACTTCCATATCTCTGGCCAAAAAAAATCCAATCATTACTACTAGCGCAAATATTCACGGTGAAAATATCGCTAAAGATTTAAATGAAGCAAAAAAAATATTCGGCAATTCATGTATTTACCTGGATGGTGAAAAGCCTGATGGAATTGAATCCACTATAATTGATTTAACTAATGGTACTCCTAAAATAGTTCGCATCGGTGCTTTATACGGCAACACATTGGAGAATATAATTGGACATTGATGAATTAGAAAAGTGGAAAGAAGCTGGAAAGCTAGCACATGATGCTTTACACTTTGGTAAAAAGCTGATTGAAGAGGGTAAATCTATGCTAGAAATAACTGAAAAAATTGAAAACTATGTTTATGATAATGGAGGGAAATTAGCATTTCCAACAAACCTCGCAATTAATAATGTCGGAGCTCACTGGACTCCCTCTACTAAGACTACTGAAAAATTCCAAAAAGGTGATCTAGTAAAATTAGATGTTGGAGTTCATATTGATGGCTATATTGGAGACAACGCTCTAACGGTAGAAGTTGGAACTGAAAAATATGGTAAACTCATAGATACTTCTCGTGAAGCTCTTAATGCAGCTATCGAAGTAGCCGGGCCAGGAATTAATGTAGGTATGATAGGTTATGCAGTACAAACTACTATTGAAAACCGTGGATACAAACCAATTGCAAATTTGACTGGACATGGAATTAAACGATACAATCTTCACAGTGGAATTTCCGTACCTAATGTAAAAGAGAATGGTGGTGCAGTATTAAAATCTGGAGACATTATTGCAATCGAACCTTTTGTCACTGATGGGGCTGGACGCGTTGGAGGTAAGAGAAACTCAAACATTTATCACGTTAGACAAGTTCGAAATATCAGGGATGAAAAGGCTGCTGAAATGATAGATGAAATACAGCACAGATACAAAGGCTTACCCTTCGCTGAGAGATGGCTGCATGATATTCAAACGAATGACGCAGCAAATAGCTTAACAAAACTTATGAGAGCAGGCATTATCTCATATTATCCTGTTCTAGATGAGCTTGGTAAAGGAATGGTAGCGCAATCTGAGCATACTGTTTTAATAACAAATTCAGGTTCTGAGGTCCTTACAAATTGAACGATTCTGAAGCTTTTAGTCGCTTAAGAGGCATAATAAATTCCCCAATGCTGCAACTGAATATTGTAGCTGCAATTACAGGGGCAAGTGCAGCAATTCTAACATGGGTTTTTATCTCAATGACTGGACTAATGCAAGGTATATTCTATGGAGATTCACTTGTTCAAAATAATATAACTGAATCAGATAGACCATGGCTTATTATTTTTGTTCCTGCATTAGGAGGACTAATCGCAGGATTAATAATTGAGTACTGGTCAAGAGAAGCAAAAGGAGTAGGTGTACCTCTTGTTATGGAAGCTGTGGCATTTAAACAAGCAAGATTAAGTGCGAAACAAGGATTAGCCAAGTGTGTTGCTGCTATCACAAGTGTAGGTACTGGAATGTCTTTAGGACGGGTTGGCCCTATGGTGGTTGTATCGTCGACTCTTGCTTCTGAAATAGGTCAAAGAACTGGAAAGACTGTTGATGAAACGAGAACAATAGTTGGATGCGGAGCTGCTGCAGCTATTACAACTGCATTTAACGCACCTCTTGGAGGAGTATTATTCGCTATTGAACTAATTTTGGCAGAACTAAAGACTAAGTCATTCATTCCAATCGTTGTAGCTGCAGTAATTGCGACCACAGTTGGTAGAAGTTTAACCGGCGACGTTGCTGCTTTTGATAGTATTCCTCAATACAAATTGGGATCTGCTATCGAATATCCATTTTACATTATTTTAGGAATATTAACTGGATTTACTGCGTCTATATTCATAAAATCTCTTAATTTTGTTGAAATAGAATTTGAAAAATTGAAAGCTATTCCTGTGCCTCTAAAAACATGTCTTGGAGGACTTTTTGTAGGCCTTATTGCTCTTTCATTTCCACAAATTCTAGGAAATGGATTTGATGTTACATCTGACTTGATATCATTAGATAGTGACGAAAATGGAAACATAAGTGTCGGTGAAAATTTAAAAGGGGACAATAATACTAATTCAATTATAGACGATCTGTTCATCTTTATATTTTCAATAATGGCACTAAAGATAATAGCTACTTCTGTGTCTATTGGCTCTGGCGGTTCTGGCGGTATTTTCACTCCTAGTTTGTTTATCGGAGCTGCAATAGGAGCTGGAATGGGTTTGTTTATGAGTGATTTAGGAATCATTACACATCCTGGTGCATTTGCTTTAGTGGGAATGGCGGCGTTTGTTGCATCTACAACAAGGGCCACACTAACAGCAATAGTTCTGCTTTTTGAGATGACTGCAACATATGAAATTATTTTACCATTAATGCTTTCATGTGTAGTAGCCGATGCAACGTGTTATGTTATCTCCAAAGAATCTGCCTATACTTCTAAATTAGCCAGAATGGGAATAAATATTGATCTAGGTGCCGAGCAGGATATAATGAGGATGATCACTGTCGAAGAAGCAATGAGTAATGAAGTAATGACTATTACTCCCGATAAACCCTTGGAATTGGCCTTACAAATAATTGAAGATACTGGCCACATGAGTTTGCCGGTCATTGATGAAAGAGGAAAACTTTATGGAATTATTACGTGGACTGACATACATAATGCAGCAGTTAAACATGAGAGACATTTAACAATTAAAGATTATTGCGTTACTGATTTAATCACTGTAACTCCTAGAGACACACTTTCTGAAGCCTTAGATTGTTTGGGTTCTAGAGAGATTAGCCATTTGCCAGTGGTAGATTCCTCTGATAAGAAAAAACTAATTGGAATAATTACAAAAGGCGATATAATTAAGGCATATAATCGTCAGAGATTAACTCGTAAGAAGATGAGTCTAGATGATAAAAAGGGCTGAAACAAGCTTTTAATTGAGAAGTATAGATACAATAAAATGTCGCCTAGCAAAGATGAGGCCGAAATTAGACTCGGAGATGCTGATAATGGTGTAAAAGCTAAAAGCTCTCCTTCTCTAACAAGTCTCTTTGAAAGGCTAGTCGAAATAGTTAAAAAATATTGGTGAAAAAATGGCCTGGTTTGGTGGAAAAAAGAAAAAAGCAAAAAAGAGCCCTCCTGTCTTAGAGCCTGTAGGTAATCCTGCAGTTCAAGCAGCTCCGGCGGTCCAAGCTGCTCCAGCAGTACAAGCTGTACCTGCTGTTCAAGCAGCTCCTGCAGTACAAGCTGCCCCTGCCATTCAACCCGTACCTGCAGCTCAGCCTGTAGTTGAAGTTGCACCTGTAGGTGTTGTTGCCGATGCTAATATTTCAGTAAGTACTGATGCAAATCAAAACAATACTAGCAAAGAATGGTCTAAGAAAAGTAACAAACCGTTATTTGACATTCATAAAAAACTGGACTTCATGATGGATTCAAAAGGCAAAAGTCTGGAAGATAGATATAATGAAAGATTTGGGGATAAGTTACCTGAATCTGTAGCTGCAGATTCTGCCAGAAAAGAATATAATGAAAAGAAAGCTACACAAAAATCAAAACCAAAGATTGTCTTTAAACAAAAATCTCAGATGAAACTTACTCCAAAAAAAGAATCTAAGAAAGAACCAAAAAAGAAAGTAGAAACTAAAAAAGAATCCAAAATTGATGACTCTCCAAAAGCAAAACAGATTTTAACAAAAACTGGAAGTGCTGTAGGTAAGAGTGCCGACCTAATGAAATCAAGTATTGGTAGAGGAGCTGGTGCTGTTAGATCAGGATTGGGAAGGGGAACTTCAGCTGTTAAGTCTGGTTTTGGAAGAGGTACTTCTGCAGTAAGGTCAGGTTTTGGTAAAGGCACTTCAGCCATTAAGGGTCTATTTAGTAAAAATAAAGAAAAAAGCTCAAAAGTTACCAAAGATCATTCTGAAAAGAAAAATTATAAAGGTATGAAAGTTGCTGAATTGAAAGCTGAACTTAAAGAAAAAGGGCTTTCTACTTCAGGTAAAAAAGCTGAATTAATAAAAAGACTAGAAAATTAAGAGTTTATTCATACTCTTTCATGAATAATTTACCTATCTATGAGTAATTATACTTACTATATCTCCATCTAGAACTTTGTGATTCAAACCAACTGTCTGGCCTGGAAACTTTGCAGATGGGCCCCATATTTGTGAATATCTAAATTTTCTAACGAAATCGCGATGTAAGCGTTGACATATTTCGGTTATTGTGGTTCCTTTCCTAACTACCATTGGTTCTTCTAAATCTGCCTTTTCTCCCTGAGGTTTCATATATATCGAAACAAATTCTAATGATTCATAGATTTGCTCCTTTAATTTTTCGATACCAACACCTGTCGGGGCTGCAACTTCAATTGTTTTAATAGAACCACAAAGTTTTTTGATTTTCTTGATATCTGAAGCACGGACCATATCAACTTTACTTATTACATTGAATGAAGGTGTGTAAACCCTTGTTCCAGAAAGAATATCCACAATATCATCAATTGTTACTTTTTCCCTAAAAACTACTTGTGCATTAACTATTCCGTACTCTCTTACTATACCTTTGATAGCTTCATCCTCTAAATCTTGTGTAATTGTTGAAATGACTTCGATTCCCCCAATTCCCGTCTTTGAAATACTACCATTAGGTGGGCGACTATTCAAACGAACTCCTGAGTCCGTTAATTCCTTTAAAATAACATGAGGTGCGGGCTCCAGCGCGTCAATAACATGAACAATTAAATCTGCAGAACGGATAACTGACAGCACTTCCTTACCTCGACCTGCGCCTCTTGCAGCTCCCTCGATTAGCCCTGGAAGATCGAGAATTTGAATATTAGCGTCTCGATATTTCAGAACTCCTGGAACTACATCTAGAGTCGTGAAAGCGTATGAACCAGTCTCACTTTCAGCATCAGTCAAACAATTCAACAATGTAGATTTTCCCACACTTGGCAAGCCGACTAGAGCCACAGTTGCATCGCCTGCCTTACGAACTCCATACCCACTACCTTTAGGCCCCGATGAACTTGCTACTACTTCTTCCCTCAATTGAGCCAGCTTAGCTTTTAATTTTCCTACATGATGTTGAGTTGCCTTGTTGTACTTAGTGTTGGCAATTTCTTCCTCAATTTCGGCTATCTTATCAGCAAGTGACACAAATGTTGACAATTGGGGGGGATTAAACGCATTGAGTTGAGAAAACTATAAAATTAAGCTACTAATGAAAATATATGGCATACCCTCCAAGTGATGATGATTTAACATCTGCAAAAACTACAATTGTAAATATTTTAAAAATGGAAGGATACAAGTTAGATTCGGGAAGTTTATTCTTAGCGTTCAAAGATGCCGGAGGTGAAATGTCTCAATTTGCCCCATCGCTAGAAGAACTACAAAATGAGAATATCATTAAATCGGATAGTGAAGGAAATATAATGACCGTAGAAGACTATCAAAGAGAAAAATCTCAAAATAAAGAAGATTCTGAAAACTTAGATTTGCCTAGCGAAGAAGAAACTGAGTTCGTTACAGAAGAGATTGATGATGAAATTATAGAAAACGATAAGGACGATTCTTCTGAAATGGATGAAATGCTTAAAAAGAAAGAAGAAACCGATGCTTGGATTGTAAAAAAGGCTAAAAACGGTTCTAAAACTAATGAAAAATTGAGCTTAGAAATAGCTGAATTAAATGAAAGAGTAAAAAAACTTGAAACTATAATTGAAAAAATTAACGAGGCATTAAGATAGTTGGTAGTTAAGCAAAAAAGAGGAAGAAAAAGATACATCCTCTTCGAACATCATAAAAAACCTGAAATGGGACTTATCAAATCCTTCTTAAATAAAAATTCAGAAAGTCTTAATGGTAAAATCAAATGGCGAATTATAGAGTTTGAAGAGAAAAATAGTATTATTCTTATTGATCATACTAAATCAATTATATTGCGAAAATTGATGGAAGATAATATCGATAAATTAGGACTTAAGCCAATCAAAACTAGCGGAACCTTGAAAGCTCTTAGAAAATAGAGCAACTATTATTACGGCTTTAGGGATAGGTAAACAATGGATAGTGAAGAGTCTAATGAATGGGAAGAGACTGAGTACGAATCTTTAGACTGGGGAGATTCTGAAAACGAAGGAGAGACTAGTGTTGTTTCTTTATATCCATCGACTAACAAACCAAATGTTGCCGCACTTTTGCTTATAATTGCTGGTTTTGTTTTACTAGGTACAGCAACAACTATGAATGGAATTCTTAATGATGGTGATAAAATTCAAGGAGTTACTGTAAAGTACAATGAAGTTATGCAAGAGATGGGGCTAGAAATTGACGAAGAGGGAGAAGAAATTGATGAATCTTTTGTGAGCAATGTTATAGAAGTTGGAATGATTTGGGAACTCGTTTGTGCTGTTCTTTCATTTGTAGGGGGTGCGTTACTAGTCATGAGACAAAATTATAACCTTGTTTTAGTCGGTTGTGCAGCTGCAATCGTCGGATTAGGAGGACTCTTACTTTCTACATTATGCGGAGCTTCTGCCCTTTACTTTACTTTCCAGAGTAAACCTGAATTTGGAATTAATGAACAGGATGAGAGCTGGTAAGGTTGCTTGACCAATTATTAGATTATCTAAATATTAAAGAATTGTATCCTCCGCAAAAAGAGGCCATGCAGGCAATAGAAAGGAATGAATCACTGCTGATGTCTGTACCTACTGCAGCAGGAAAAACCGTAGTTGCTTACAATGCCCTTATGAAGGCTGTAAACGAAGGGAAAAAGGGAATTTTTTTAGTTCCCTTAAGAGCTCTTGCATGGGAAAAGGTCAATGAATTAAGAGACATTTGCAAGAATATTCTTAATGGAGCTAAGATTGGTGTTTCTGTAGGAGATTTTGATAAAATAAGAGGACTTTCAAAATATGATATTATTGTGGCAACTTCTGAAAGAGCAGATTCGTTGATTCGACATAATCCTCCATGGCTAACCGAAGTAGGATGTCTAGTTTCAGATGAAATACATTTAATCAATGATTCTAACAGAGGGCCAACACTAGAAGTTACTTTATCAAAATTTAGAGAGATTAATCCTGACATACAAATTATAGGGTTATCAGCAACAGTTTCCAACTCAAGACAAGTTGCAGACTGGTTAGAAGCAACACTAGTTGAGAGTGATTTTCGTCCGGTTCCACTAAAGAAGGGAATTTGTATTGCTAATGAAATTGAGTGGGATGGAGATGAATTTAAGAAAATAGATATTGATGGCACTGAAGGAATAGCCCTTGATAATTTACCTGACCAATGTTTGGTTTTTGTTAATACAAGGAGATCTGCTGAAGCCCAAGCAAAAAGACTTGGTATGCTCATAGGTAAAAGGTTAAAAAGTGAAGAAATTGAAAAGTTGAAAGAATATACAAATGAATTAAAAACTGGAGCTGACGAAGTTACATCTGTGGATTCAAACCTTACAAAATTAATTGAAAGAGGCGTAGCGTATCATCATGCGGGCTTAACTAATAGACAACGCCAAATTATTGAGAAAGGATTTAGAGAGAAAAAAATTAAAGCCTTGTGTGCAACGCCTACTTTAGCTGCAGGAGTAAATTTACCTGCCAAAAGAGTAATTATCAGAGATTTAACTCGCTGGGATTCCAGTTTCCAATCAAATCAACCTTTGCCCGTTTTAGAGATTCAACAAATGCTGGGAAGGGCTGGAAGACCAGGATTTGATGTTGATGGAGAAGGTGTTTTAATTGCAAAAAATGAAGAACAAAAAGCTCAAATTATAGAGACTTATTTTGAGGGTGAAACTGAGCCTGTACTTTCTAGATTAGGCAGTGAGCCTGCACTAAGAACACATTTACTTTCTTTGATATCTTCCAGAACCATCAGTACAACTGAAGAAATGCATTCTTTTCTGAAAAAGACACTATTTGGAGCTCAAGGAGAACTTTGGAGAACCCAACATCGTATAAACAAAGTACTTAACTTTTTAGAAGAAGAAGGTTTAATCGAAATAGACGGTAAAATTGATGGTGAATTTATTCCCGCAAATGCCCCTCTTAAAGAGAAACTAAAAGCTACTCCATTTGGTAGAAAAGTTTCTCAATTGTACATTGATCCTCTTTCTGGAGTCATAATTAGAAAAGCTCTTGAGTCTGAAGTACCTGCAAATCCGCTGGGCTTGCTACACACTATTACAAGAACTCCCGACATTTATTCACTATACGTTAGAAAAAATGAAATGGAAACGTATCTTACTCATTTAATGCAAATGGAAGCTGATCTTATGTTGCCTCCGCCAGTAGAGCACACTGAACTTGAATTCTATCTTTGGGATTTGAAAACTGCTTTACTGCTGATGGATTGGGTGGAAGAAACGCCTGAAGAACATTTAATGAAAAGATATTCTACCACTCCTGGAGACATTAGAGCAAAGGTCGAGACTGCAGGTTGGATTCTTTATTCGATGTCAGAATTATCTGAACTGATATCACCTAACACTACAAAAATGGTAGCTGAATTGGAGATTAGAATTTCGAACGGAGTCAGAAAGGAATTACTACCATTACTGGAGATAGATTCAATCGGAAGAGTGAGGGCAAGATCTTTGTTTAATGCAGGATTTACAAGCCAAAGTTCAATTCGCGATGCAAAACCTTCTGACTTGAGTGAAATACCTGGAATCGGTAAAAAATTGGCTGAAAAGTTAGCTGGAAAAAAAGATCCGCAACAAATGCGCTTTGAGTTAGCCTAATTAACAGCTCTCTGATAGTTGATTTAGTGGTAAGGTTTGTAAGAGATCAGCCAGACGCATACATTTACAGTAGTTTTGGAACTAGAATTTTCATTGCAGGCTTTTTACTTGCTTTATTATACATTGGACAGGGAATATTAGTCTACACAAGTACTGATAAAGTTCTATCATTATCTTCTTTGATAGGTCGAGATTCTGGTGGTGATATTATGGGACAATTGGTTGGTGGCTTAATTTTGGTAACTGCTGTTTTCGTTCCACTTGCCTCTAGCACAATGGCAATCTCAAGATGGGTTTTGAAAAGAACTTACAAGAAATTAGAAAAATTGGAAGTGGATAGTCGTCGTTCACAATTATTACTGATGATAGCAAGATTCGTTTTTCTAGGTTGCATAGTGGCCGCTTACGCTCCTATGCCTATGATTGCTGAAAGCGCTATGTCAGGAGGATTTCCTACATCTACAATCAATTATTATCAAACCAAATTCATGAGCTTATTTTTTACTCTTTTTGGGGTTGCTTTATTTTTAACTATAATTTCACCCGTATTACAATTGTACCAACGTACAGGAAGTAGAGCGCTAATATTTGCTGGTTTTCTGGCTTTAATGGTAGGATCTTCTCTAGTTTACATGGGGAATACAGATTGGAATATGTCTGTTTTCAAACTAAACAGTCCTGAATTTAAATCTTCATTTGGAACCACAATGATATTTTGCGGGACTTGTATTTTCTTTTGTCTTTGGATTGTCGCAAGAAACGCTAAATCAATACTAAGATATCAGAAAATGCATTTTACAATGAAGCTAGGTGAATAATGGAATCTTGGGCTGAAAAATATAGACCTCAAAGTCTGTCAGATATAATTGGGAATACGAAGGTTATTAATGATTTAAAATCATGGGCAGGCTCATGGGGTGAAAAAATGGTTAAGAAAGGAGTTATTCTTTCTGGACCTCCTGGCTGTGGTAAAACTTCTGCAGCTATCGCTTTAGCAAATGATATGGGATGGGAAGTAATCGAATTAAATGCTTCTGATGCTAGATCTGGAGCTGTAATTGAAGGAACTGCATTAAGAGCTGGACTTTTCCAAACTTTCGGAAGTGAGGGATTATCTGATAGAAACTTGATACTTCTAGATGAAGCTGATAATTTGTATGAAAGAGCGCAACAATCCAAGAATAAAGTGAAGAATTACAGTGATAGAGGCGGAAAAAGGGCCATTTCAAAGACTCTCGAGCAAACTAAACAACCTGTTGTAATTACCGTTAATGATTTGTACAATTTAACTAAAGGAACTGGAGCTAAAATCAAAAGATTGTGTTTAAACTTAAAATTCCAAAGACCATCTGTTGTGTCAATTTCTACTGTTTTACAAAAGATCTGTCAAAAAGAAAGCTTGGAAATTGATAATGAAACAATCAGAGCTATGGCCGAAAATGTTAAAGGCGACCTAAGAGGCGCAATAAATGATTTACAATCGCTGTCTGAAGGAAATAAAAAAATTGCCCATGATGATTTAGAAAAAGTAGGATCAAGAGATCGAGAAACTGAAATGTTTGAAACTCTAAACACCATTTTTCATGGAAATACTTTTGATGAACCAAGAACTGCTATTTTTGACCTGAACGAACCGCCTAGAGATGTTGCAACATGGGTCAGTGATAACATACCTATAGTCTATAAAAATCCAAGTGATATTGATAGAGCATATTCAAAAGTGGCATACGCAGATTTATTACTTGCAAGAGTAATAAGAAATCAAAATTATGGTTTATGGGGATATGCATCTGAATTAATTTCGAGCGGCGTTGCTTTGTCTAAAATGCACCCAACAAGTGGAAGAAGGCCTCAGTTTCCATCATACATCAGAAAAATGGGAGCAAGTCGATTTCAAAGAGGATACAGAGATTCATTAGCAAAAAAAGTAGGTGCTGCCACGCATCAATCAATTAAAGAATCAAAAATGGAGCAAATAGGTGTGATAGCTACTATTTGCCAAAACGATGATCGTAAAGCTGCTGAGATAGCAGGGAATCTAGATTTA
>MIZB01000230.1_pt1 | contig 11055 bp, 13 predicted proteins | sample 888171 | NCBI WGS metagenome assembly MIZB01 (sample SAMN05440186, study PRJNA335308) | marine metagenome | isolation source: marine water
ACATGCCCGCCTAATTTTATCATTAAATCCCTAGATACAGACCGTGCCTTTTCAGTAGATGATAATTGGAAATCATATCCTCCTCTAACTGGACCTGCTTCCGTTGTGAAAAAATTGGAAGGTGCTGAATCTATTTGATTGTAAACCATTTCGACAGCCTCATCAAGAATAGATTTACGCTTTGTCCGGATTTGTAAAATGGCCTCATAGTAACCACCTGCTAACCTAGAACATGTTTGACAAACTTGAAATTTAACTTGAATTTCAGTTTTTATCGTATTATTAAGAATAATTCCATGATAATCACCTTCACAATCGATACTTGCTCTAAATTTGTGTGGATCTAACTGTTTCAGGCTCAAATTAGAATTTTGTTTTGAAGTTTCCGAATTCCAAGCTATTGTTTCATTGATAAAATGGGATACGGAAGAATCTAAGTCATCAAACTCAGTCCAAGTTCCAGGAACCTTCAATGAAAAACAGGATTTACAGCATATCATACCCTGATTTTTAGGTATAGTAGAGAGCTCTACAGATTGGCGAACACAAGGGTGGCAAAGCTGAGAAACCAAGGGTGGTTCAGCGCCACATTTCAGACATACCTTCACAATGGTCTAAAGAAAGGGTATTTTGTGATTTATGCTTTCGAAAGCTTTTTGTCTATTGGACAACTTAGAGTGTAGTTAACATGCAGAAATACGAACCGAATTCTGAGACAAAAAATAGGGCGCATATAGGAAGTATGGAAGATTACAAAAAAATGTATGAGCATTCTATAAACAATCCGGAAGATTTCTGGGCTGAGCAGGCTGAAAGAATAACTTGGTTCAAAAAATGGGATAATATTTGGGAATGGGATTTTAACAAAGCCAACATAAAATGGTTTGAAGGTGCGAAACTAAATGCGTGTTATAATTGTGTAGACCGCCATGTAGATGAAGGATATGGAGAAAAAACTGCTTTAATCTGGGAAGGAAACAATCCTAATGAAACTAAAAGCTATAATTATAATGAATTATTAGAAAAAGTTCAATTGGCTGCTAATGCACTCAAAAAATTAGGAGTAGGAAAAGGCGATCGTGTTTGTATATACATGCAGATGATTCCAGAATTAGCAATCGCTGTTTTAGCATGTGCTAGAATAGGGGCGGTTCATTCTGTTGTTTTTGGAGCATTTGCTCCAGATAGCTTAGAAGCAAGAATAAATGATTCCGAATGTAAAGTGTTGATTACACAAGATACTGGAGTTAGAGGAACAAAAGATGATATTCCTATGAAAAGTAATGCTGATATTGCTGTCAAGAAAACACCCTCTATTGAGCACATTCTTGTAGTTAAAAGGACAGACAGCTCCATTTCAATGGAGGGAAATAGAGATGTTTGGTGGCATGATGCATTAACTTCAGTTGATACACAGTGTGCACCTGAAGAAATGGATGCCGAAGATCCTCTATTTATTCTGTACACAAGCGGATCCACTGGCAAACCAAAAGGTGTAATGCATACTACTGGAGGTTACATGGTCTACACTTCCACAACTCATCACTACATATTTGATTATCATCCTGATGAAATATATTGGTGTACTGCTGATATTGGTTGGATTACAGGTCACTCATACATAATTTATGGGCCAATGGCAAACCGTGCTGTCACAATGATGTTTGAAGGTGTTCCAAATTATCCTGATTTTGGAAGATTCTGGGAGATTATTGAGAAACACAAAGTTAACAAATTTTACACTGCACCAACGGCCCTAAGGGCTCTCATGAAAGAAGGAGATAAATGGCCCAACAAATACAATTTGAATAGTCTAAAGATACTTGGGACTGTTGGTGAACCAATAAAAGAACCTGAATGGTTATGGTACCACAATGTAATCGGTAAAGGAAAATGTCCAATTGTGGACACTTGGTGGCAAACCGAAACAGGAGGAATTATGATTACGCCACTTCCTGGAGTTACTTCAACAAAGCCAGGTTCTGCCACATTGCCTTTCTTTGGTGTAGTACCTGAATTATTAGATGATGAAGGAAATGTGCTAGAAGGAAATAATGTAGAAGGAAATTTAGCAATTCAAAGACCATGGCCTAGCATAATGAGAACTGTATACGGAGATCATCAGCGTTTTTTCGAAACCTATTTTGAAAAGTTCCCTGGGAAATATTTTTCTGGAGATGGCTGTAAAAGAGATGAAGATGGTTACTACTGGATAACTGGAAGAGTTGATGACGTGATTATTGTATCTGGACATAATTTAGGTACTGCTGAGATAGAAGGATCAATTGGTGGGCATCCCTCGGTAGCTGAAGCTGCAGTTGTTGGCTATCCTCATGAAATAAAGGGAAATTCGATATACGCATTCGTTACATTAAGAACGGGACATGAAATAACTGAAAATACTAAAGCAGAGATAATTAAAATCGTAAGAGCCGACATTGGACCACATGCATCTCCTGAAAAAATACAATTTACTGAAGGTTTACCAAAAACTAGATCTGGTAAAATAATGAGACGAATCCTCAGAAGCATCGCATCTGGAAATATAGATAATCTAGGAGATATTTCGACTCTAGCAGACCCTTCGGTCGTAAGTTCTTTAGTGGATGAACGTATCTAGGCTTGAGGCTGAACCATCTTTTCTGGATTTAGTATTTCTAATAGCTCAGTTTCAGAAAGATCAGTTAAATCCAAAGCAGTTTCTAATACAGTTTGACCAGAAGCATGGGCTTCCTTAGCAATCTTTGTTGCTTTTTCGTATCCTATTACTGGTGCAAGTGTTGTTGCTAACATTAGCCCCGACATCAATAATTCGGGACCTTTGTCCGTAGCCTCTATACCTTCGATACATTTTGTTACAAATATTTGGGAAGAATTAGTTAAAAGTGAAATAGCTTGAAGAAGATTATGAGCTACAAAAGGCATCATTGTATTCAATTCAAAATAACCACCCTGTGCACCTTGTACCATTGCCGTATCACAAGCTATAACCTGTGAAGCAGCTTGTATTACAGACTCAGGAATGACTGGATTAACTTTACCAGGCATAATTGATGAACCTGGTTGAACGGCAGGTAATGCAATTTCACCTATTCCTGCACGAGGACCTGAACCTAAGAATCTAAGATCATTAGCAATTTTTTGCATGTTTACAGCTAGACCCCTTAATGCAGAACTTGCAGTAAGTGCTCCATCCAAACTTGATTGAGCCATAAAATGATTATCAGTTTCATAAACATTGACACCAGCAAATTTTGAGATGTATTGGCACGCTAGCATTGAAAATTTTGAATGGGTGTTAACACCCGTACCTACTGCAGTTCCTCCAAGAGCTAAAAGTGACAATTCATCCTTAATCAGGAGTAATCTATCAAGAGAACGTTCAATGAGGCCTGCATAGCCTTGAAATTCTTGACCTAATCTAATAGGTGTTGCATCCATTAGGTGGGTTCGACCCGTCTTAATAATCGGCATAAACTCTTCAGCTTTCTGTTCAAGAGCTTTCTGAAGAGCTATCAATGAAGGACATAATGATTCTTCAATATCTAAAAGAGCTGAAAGATGGAGTGCTGAGGGTATTACATCATTAGATGATTGACCCTGGTTTACATGATCATTAGGATGAACCTTAGAACCTAATGATTTAGATGCTAAATTCGCTATGACTTCATTAGCATTCATATTCGTTGATGTTCCTGAACCTGTTTGAAATACATCTACTGGAAAATGATCGTCATAATCGCCATTTGCAACTAGTAAAGCGGTTTCTACAATAACATCTCTCATTTTTTCATCAATAACGCCCAATTCAAGATTAGCTTCGGCAGCTCCAGCTTTAATGTAACCAAGAGCTTTGATGAAAGAACGCGCCATTCGAAAGCCACTTACTGGGAAATTTAGAACTGCCCGTTGAGTGCTTGCACCCCACAAAGCAGATTCAGGTACTTCCATTTGCCCCATTGTATCTGATTCTGTACGTGTATAGGGATCTGACGGCAAACTACCAGTCAAAGACATTGAACTTTCCACTTTTTTAGCTGGTTTTGATTTAATTGCATCTCTTAATTTCTCTTTTTGACTCTCAGGACAAACAAAAAAACCATATTTTGGAAATCGAACATGCCCTTCTTGCAAATTTTCCATATGAACTTTGAGCATTGAATTGATTGAAAGGTCAGAATAACAAGCTTCAACATAATCTTGAAGACTATTTCTTACTTTTTTGGTGACTCTTATAGAAGTATAGGCGTCTTTAGGCATATTATCGTCATGAAAGAATATCTATTAAAAGGTATGCATTTTGCATAAATATACATTTTGCATACATATAATTAGCGATAAATCGTCTTATTTTTAGTTTTTTCACCTATTTTTGACTAAACTGGAGCGTAAGATGGAGGGTTATGAGGATCCCAACAAGTTACAAACGTTTCATCCAAATCATCTAGGCGTTTCATCAAAGAATCTGATATTTCAAAATCGAAAACTGCGAAATTTTCAATTATTCGACCCTCATTTACTGATTTAGGAAGAACAACCATGCCTCGTTGCATAGCCCAACGAATCAAAACTTGTGCTGGAGTCTTGCCTAATTCTTCCGAAATCGAAACTAATCTAGGCTCATCCATTCTTTTGGCATGAACTAATGGACTATAGGCCTCAATAACTATATTTTTAGAATTACAATATTCCAATAGCTCTTTTTGATAATGGTAAGGGTGAAATTCAACCTGATTTGCCGCAGGTATAATTCCAAATTTATCCTCTAATTCTACCAAATGATCTATAGTAAAATTACTAACACCTATCGACTTGCAAAGACCTCTTTTTTGCAAATCAATAAAGGCCCTCCAAGACTCATTTCTTTTATCTTTCAAAGGCCAATGAATAAGATACAAATCAATGTAGTCACAATTCAATCTTACTAGGCTCTTTTCGCAAGCCTCAATAGCAGTATCATAACCCTGATCCTTATTCCATAATTTTGTTGTAATAAACAAGTCTTCCCGAACAATATCTGAATCTTTTACCGCTCTACCTACATCTGATTCATTATCATATGCTCTTGCTGTATCAATATGTCGGTATCCTGCATTAATGGAGGATAAAACGGCCTTGTATGTTGCCTCGCCTGGTTCTGATTTCCAAGTACCTAGACCTACTACTGGAAGCTTATGGCCATCATTCATAGTCATATACAATTGATCTGTCATAAACCTCCAAAGCAACTGGCCTAAATTAGTTGTACGTACTTATTGAATCTTAAGAAGCTCAATCATTTGATTGTGTATTGCCTCGTTTGTGATTAACCACTCTCGCGTCTTCATTGTATAAGGCAAACCTTCAAAATCTGTAATTTTACCGCCAGCCTCCTCAACTAACACAATTCCTGCAGCCATATCCCAAGAATATTGTCCAGATGCAACATAACTTTCAATGCGCCCAGATGCAACATATGCTAAAGAAAGGGCTGCAGAGCCAGTTTTTCTAATTGAATGTGACTCATATTCCAAACGTATGAACCTTTCAATCATATTTTTGAACATTTGTGACTCTTTATTGTGAGGAAATCCTGAAGAAAAGAGAGATTTGTAAAGCTCATTTACTTTACTCACTTTCAACCTTTTTGGTTCTCCTTTGTTAAACAAATCATTCATAAAGGAACCATGACCTTTACTTGCAAAAAAAAGCTCATTTCGGAAAGGATCTGCTAAAGCTCCAACTAAAACTTCATCACCCCTACATAGCCCTATAGATGGTCCACAAAAAGGATATGAATGAGAAAAATTTGTTGTTCCATCTAATGGATCTACAATCCAAACTTTTTCACCCGGAAAATTAGTCCCTTCTTCTGCAATAATTCCATAATCTGGTGTTTCGGAACGAAGAATCCTCACAATTTCTTCTTCACACTTTTTGTCCGTAGCTGTCACAACATCGACGCGTGACTTGTATTCTATACCTTGAGGATTGCCAAATGTTTCAAGAATTATTTCTGATGCCCTTATTGCTGCTTTGATTGCTACTTGTAAATCATCTACTGGCAAAGAAAATCAACTACTCCTTCGAATAGCGGCCTCCCGTGCCCAGGACCATCTGGATTCATACCTGATGATGTCCAATCTGCATGTTGCCATCCATGAAAAACGCGTTCAGGATGAGGCATCATCCCCAATACATTACCTTTAGGATTGGTAATTCCTGCAATATCATGTGCTACACCATTTGGATTCCAAGGATAGCCAGGGTTCAATTCCCCTTCTTTATCACAATATCTAAATGCAATTTGATTGTTTTTCTCTAATTCTTCAAATTGAGATTGATTCATCATCAATTTTCCTTCAGCATGAGCATTGGGGACTGACAAAACTTGATTAGTATCATAATTTTTAGTAAAAAAACTCTGTGATTTAGATTCTACGCGGAGATGAACATGTCTAGCCTCAAAACGACTTGAATCATTAGTGTGAAGAACAGCATTTGGGGCTTCAGTAGTACCTGAATCTGTACCAGGTAAAGCCCCCATTTCAACTAATATCTGAAAACCGTTGCAAACTCCTAATACGGGCCTACCTTCATTTATATACTCGTCGACTTGAGATTTAAGTCCTGATTTAACACGTGATGCAAAGATAGCACCAGCCCTAATATAGTCTCCAGAACTGAATCCTCCTGGAAAATACAAGGCATCATAATCCATCAAATTTCTGCAGTTGGATTTTTCGACATCACCAAGTAATTGTTTGAGATGTACTTTCTCAACATTGCATCCTAAAGAGGAAAAAGCTGCTGCTGATTCGTCTTCACAATTAGTACCTTCAATTCGGATAACTCCTACACGAATTTCTGATGGATCAGGCATTACTTTTTGCCATAGGAAATGGGATTAAAACAATGACCTATGCTAAATCTGGAAAGAATATAGGAATTTCACGTTCAGCGCTTTTTACACTATCTGAACCATGTATCACATTTTCATCAAGAATTAAACCAAAATCGCCACGAATTGTACCTGGTGCTGCTTCAGCGGGATTTGTGGCTCCAATCAATTTTCTAGCTATAGAAACTGCTGATGGACCAGACCAAACTGTAGCTACAACTGGTCCTGAATGAATATAACTTATCAAATTTTGATAAAATGGTTTGCCATCATGCTCTTTGTATAATTCCCCTGATTGTTCTGAAGAAACGTTAATGTGGCACATTGCCTCCATTTTAAGACCTGAATTCTCAAACTTAGAAACAATAGAACCGACTAAGCCTCTCCTTACAGCATCGGGCTTGAGCATCACATAAGTTCTTTCGGTACTCATTTATCTCTCTTGGAATGAGCTATATCTGTCCAACGGGTACGAGCTGGTACACGATTTAGAAGATAATTCTTTTTTGCTTTTGAACTGATAAAGTAGAGAACTTGACCTGTTTTTTTAACATACATCATGCCAGTTCCTGGAGGAATTTGCTTTCCACTGAATGAACATGTTTTGGTTTCTGCCATCTTATCTCCTATCTAATGCTTTAGCTTCTCTTGAAGAATCTAACAATAATAATTGATCACCAATAGCTACCGGACCTACAACATTTCTACGTATAATACGGCCACGGTCGTCTCCATCCAAAACACGTACTTTAACAGAAGAGGCTTCACCTCTCATTCCCGTACGTCCGAGAACTTCAACTACTTGTGCTGGGATTCCTTCCATATTTATTTCTTAGCTGATTCAATTGCCTTGACAACTTCTTCCAAAGCGCCCTTTTTCTTACCAATCTCAGTGATAGCGATTGCTGCAGTAGTTACTTTCAAACCGGCTGCCTTTCCAAGCTCATCTCTTGATGGTACGTAAGTGTAAGGGATTTGTTTTTCTTCACAAAGCATAGGAAGATGTGCAAGAATTTCTGGCGGTTCAACATCTAAAGCCATAATCACTAACTTAGCTTGACCACGTTCAATCAATTTGGTTACTTCATTGGAACCTTTTCTTACTTTACCGCCGTCACGTGCTGTTTCGGTCGCTAAGTATGCTTTCTCAGATAGCTCTTTGGGAGCTTCGTATGTTACGAATAACGGATTTGCCATTTTTTTACCTCTTTCAGACGAATGTCTTCATTAATCACGGGTTACCCACGTGGGTTCGCGTCTACGAAAGGGGGGCTATTTAAACATGCTCGAAATGCACGATAATTATGGGCATCACAGTATACACCACAGCTCCGGACGAAGAGGTTGCAGAAAGAATAGCCAAGGAGTGTGTAGAAGCTGAACTTGCAGCATGCTGTAATTTTTGGCCTGTAAGAACCATATATTCTTGGGAAGGGGAATTGAAAAATGATACTGAACACATTATATTCATAAAAACCAGTAAAGATAAATTTGATGATCTAGAAAAGTATATCGTTAAAAACCACCCCTATTCAATGCCTGCAATTGTATCCCTCCCTTGGGATGATTCACATGAACCGTATCGAAAATGGGTAGACAAAGATGACTGAATATGACGTAATTGTATGTGGTGGTGGCCCTAGTGGAGCTACAACTGCATTTTACGCCGCTAAGGCTGGAATGAAAGTCTTAGTCATAGATAAATCAAAATTTCCTAGAGATAAAGCATGTGGAGGCTTACTTACAGCTAGACTTTTTGATGAATTACCTGAGTTAGAACCTTACATCAAGCCTATTATTGAATGTCCCTCAAATGATGTGAACTTATATTCACCATCAATGAAATACAAGATTGATTTTGAATTTCCGGAAGGGACTCCGTGGAATATAACACGTGAAGTTTTCGATAACGCCGTTTTGGAAGCTGCAGGAGACGTTGGTGCTGAAGTAATGACTGAAACACGAGTAAGTGATTTCGAATTCAATGGAGGTGTGACTGTTAAAACATCAAAAGGTGATTTCAAATCAAAAATGGTTATAGGAGCTACAGGGCCAAATGACAAATTAGCTACAATGGTTCGAGAAAAAAGAAATATCAAACCATGGAATGATAATCAAATGGGTACTGCACTAATGTGGGAACCTGTTGTTGGTAAAGATTTTGTCGATAAAACTTATGGGGATAAGAGATCCTTATTAGTCCATTTCAAGCCGGGCGGTATCGAGGGTTATGGGTGGGTATTTCCAAAGCAGGAGATTCTGAATATAGGATTTGGAGGATATAATCGAACGATTAAATCTGTTAAAGTAAAAGAAATCTGGGAGGATTACATCAATTTGCTAAAGAAGGATGGATATTTCCCTAAAGATCAGAAGACTCCACCTGTAAAAGGCGCCCCACTTCCACTTGATGGGCCAATAAAGGCCACAACAATGGATAATACACTGCTTGTAGGAGATTCTGCAGGCATGATTTCACCTCTATCTGGTGAAGGAATATATTACGGAATGCATGCCGGTAAGATTGCTATCAAAACAATCAAGGCTGCACTAGAAACAGGTGATTATTCACAAAAACATTTGGATCAATATCATAGAGATTGGAACAACGTATTTGGTAAAGAATTGAGAGATTTGTCTTTCTTTGCATATTTAGCTTTGAAAATACCTGAGAGAATGGTATACTATGGAACACGTGATGAAAAATTATGCGAAATTTTTGCAGATTTATTCTTAGGTGTAACTCCAGGTGGTTTAGGAAAGAGAAAACCAATTACCAGAGCTATGTTTGATGCAGTAAGATATCCTTACTTTGGTTTAGGTTAATTCTCCTCGGGAACTTCAGGTTTATCATAATGGCCTGTAGAGTAAGCGATAAATTGTGCAAATAAAACGATGGCAGCAATACAAAATGCTACGGGAAACATTAAAAGAAAGATAAATAGAATTACACTCACGAAGATAGCCAAATATTGAGTGATTTTATTACTATAACTTCCTGTAAAATACCAACTTGTTAGTGTTGCTTGGGCATAAATAATAGCTAAACCAAAAACCAGAAATATGCCAAGGAAAAGAAGATAATCTTCCCCAGACATAAATCCTCCGCCCCAGTTCGCATATTGGGGAGGGGGGTGACAATTTCTTTCACTATATTCTGCAAATTGTTGTCCGGGAAGAAAAGATACTGAGGTATACAATTCCGTCCATTCTACGATAGAATTATTATTCTTCTCCAGAGTAACAATTGCATAAAGACGAACACAGTCTCCCAAATATTGACCCCTGGTTTCATTTATTAAAAGATTTGAACTTAAGTTACCTGATAAATTATAGGAAAAGATGTCACTATTGTTTCCATTAAAAATAAGGGACGAGGATATAATTTCTATATCCCCTTCAACATAATCCGAATCATCAATATCATGACGTTCACCACTGTAGCCACCGTCTGTGAAAATTTTATAACTAAAATTATAGGTTGCCACACTCGAAAAATTGATGCCATAAAGTGTAAATGTAAATTCAGAATCCAATGGAGCTGATATTATCCAATAAGGATTCGTTATATTTGTTTCATGTACCTTATTAGTATAACCGGTAACCCAGTCACACTCTTCATGTGTGCTATTTTCGTCAGTTACCATCCTACAATTTGTTTCCTTCCAGTATTCCCAACCAGGATTTAAAGTAACTGAAAAATTCTCCTCAGCCTCCGATTCAGAAGATAAGAAAACAACAGAGATTAAGGCAAATAAAAAGACAAAACTAAATCTCACAATTACTAACTGAAAAACTGCATTATACGCCTATCGCTACTCAAATGTTGACCGAATTTATCTATTCCTTCTTGGATCAATGCAGGTGCATGATTCTTCTGATAATTTTCTAAGGATTCACGACTATCTAAATGATATCGAATTGACCAATGTACTTTGTCATCATCTGAATCACAGACAAACCAATCTGCTTTCTGAAATCCTTCAATATCCAATATTTGCTCTATGTGAGGGCCTAACCATTCTGCATATTCATCGGCTGCGATAGCATCAATATGCAAATTTACCTCGTAAACTATCATACTATACGAAACATGAATCAGTATTAATTATCGTCTCCATAGAGTTTTGAATGGAAAATACTATCAAGGAATTCATCAAAACCTTCAGAAGTGA
>MIZB01000059.1_pt1 | contig 11050 bp, 12 predicted proteins | sample 888171 | NCBI WGS metagenome assembly MIZB01 (sample SAMN05440186, study PRJNA335308) | marine metagenome | isolation source: marine water
GTATTAGTCCGTTGAGTCAATGAAATATATACTTGTGACTGGCGGAGTCCTTTCAGGAATAGGAAAGGGAATTACCTCGTCTTCTACTGGCCTACTACTGCAACGTGCAGGATACAAAGTTACTGCTGTAAAAATTGATCCTTATTTGAATGTTGATGCAGGGACAATGAATCCATACGAGCATGGTGAAGTTTTTGTAATGGCTGATGGATCTGAAGTGGATTTAGATCTAGGGAATTACGAAAGATTCTTGAATTGTAATTTAACAAAAGAACACAATATTACAACAGGTAAAGTTTTCAAAAATGTAATTGAGAAAGAAAGGCGAGGAGATTATCTCGGACAAACTGTACAGATTATTCCACATGTTGTACGTGAAATTGTAGATGGCGTGCAAAAGGCTGCAAAAAATGCTGACGCTGATATTTGCATGGTTGAATTAGGTGGAACTGTAGGCGATATTGAGTCAATGCCCTTTATGGAAGCCGTAAGACTTTTAGGGAGGTTGGAAGGGAAAGAAAATGTAATGGTTATTCACACTACACTAGTTCCAGTTGTAGGTGCTGTCGGTGAACAAAAAACCAAACCTACACAACATTCTGTAAAGGAACTACAAGGTCTAGGAATAAGGCCCGACATTATTGTTGGAAGAAGTAATACTAAACTTGAAGAAGATATTGCTACGAAAATTGCGTTTTTTGCAGATATACCTCGTGAATGTGTCATTTCAGCTCCAGACGCAAGATCTATCTACGATGTCCCTATGGTTTTTTTAGAACAAAAACTTCCTGAATTAGTTGAAAAACGTTTAGGTCTAAAACCTAGAGCACCTAATCTAACCCAATGGAAAGATTTTGCAGATCGTATTTCAAACGGCAGTGGAACTGTAGAGATTGCACTAATAGGAAAGTATACTGATTTGAAAGATTCATACATATCACATGAAGAATCTCTAAGATATGCTGGTGCATTACTTGACTGTAAAGTCAAAATACGCTGGATTGAGGCGCCTGACTTAGAAGATAGTGGAAATACAGAAAGCCTTGAGGGAGTAAACGGTGTTTTAGTTCCAGGTGGCTTTGGAAGTAGAGGTTCTGAAGGGAAAATTATGAGTGCAAAATGGGCTCGTGAAAATAATACGCCATATCTTGGCGTTTGTTTTGGATTTCAACTAGCCACCGTAGAATTTGCACGTAATGTTTTAGGATTAAAGAATGCAAATTCATCAGAATTAGATCCTGATGGTAAACACTCTGTAATTGATATATTGCCAGAACAAGAAGGTGTGAAAGATATGGGAGCTACTATGAGGCTAGGTGATCATGAAATTGCAATATCTGGAGGTAAAGCTATGGAATTATACAAAAATAATACAGCCTATGAAAGACACCGGCATAGATATGAGATCAATCCTGAATACATAGCTCAAATTGAAGAAAAAGGAATGAAATATACTGGGAGAGATAAAAGTGGAAGGCGTATGGAAATATTAGAATTAGACAATCACCCCTATTTTATGGCATCACAGTTTCATCCCGAATTCAAATCAAGGCCAGACAATCCATCACCACTGCATTTAGGATTGGTTAGGGCTGCCCTAGAACATAAAAAAATAAACTAAAATAATAAGGGCAAGCTTATTAACCTATTATTTCTGGCAGTATTATGTCTGATGAAGAAACAAGTAACGACGATTTTCCAGATTTTAAAGGAAAACCGGATGTAGAAGAAGATGGATTTACAACTTCTGAAATAGGAATTAGTGTTGGATTTATTTTGTTAATTGCAGGATTTATACTAGGTCTTATCAGATTAATGGCTCTTAATGGAGAAACAAATCAGGCTGATTTCAATAATAATTTAGAACAATTATACCTAGGATATTTAATTATGTTTATTGGAATACTTATTACAACTGTCATCGGTTTTGGTAGTATGTTCAAAAGAACTATTTCCTCGTTTACATCCTCACAAGATTAACTTAAAATTCTGTCGTCTTAGATAGATTAATAGTGATTATACCATCACCTATTGTATATTTGTAAACGAATGTGTATGTCCCTGAGTCTAATGTTGATGAAGTTAAAGTAAATGATAAAGAAATACCTCTAAGTGCAAATAAAGTTTCAAAATCTCCAGATACTTGATCAAAAGTTTCACTAATTGTAATGGAACCGCCATCCTGGCCAATCTGATGTTCTAATGCTAAAGGAAAGTTACTTTCAATTGCACTAATTTGAGGAGTTAAGTCGTGCCTTTCCCCCTGGTGTGTACCCAAATTGACTGAATGTGTAATTGTGCTACTAACTGCTATTAATGTGATAGACATTAAAAGACCTGAAACTAATAAGAGTTGACCTTTAGTATTCATCAAGCCTCCCTATATCCATACCATAAATGTAAACTTAAGTCCCAAATTTCATTATCACTCCAAACTATTCTAAAAGAAGTACTTACTTCACCATCTGGAATATCTCTATCTACAATAACGTCCTTCTGAGAACCATGACTACCTTCTAAACGATAAGACACTGATGAAGGCAAACCTGAATCAAGATATTGTTTTATTGCTGAATTATTATCTGTAGCTAACCACCAAGATAATGTTGAACTATTATGTTTAGCAGATATTTCTGAATCTGAAGGTTCCCAAGTATCCAATAACTCTAAAATTTCCATGCCTGAAAAATAAAGGTCATTTTGCTCTGAGTTATCTGCATCACTCGTAGGTAAAATGTTTACTGCTACATTGACTGCTGAAGTAAACAACACGCCTACTAACAGAACCTCCAAAACATGCATTTGTCCTTTCGTATTTCTCATTAAGTTATCTCCTAAATTTGCGGAGTTATCATTGATGTAGTGATGCCGGCTAATTCAAAAATAAACCACCCTAATAATAATAAAAATGAGGCTCGTAAAAATGCAGAATATAATCTTCCTGTAGACATGAAACCTGCAGCCAGTCCCATTCCCGTTCCTTGAATTATCACACTGTAAAGGAAAACTGTAGATATCCAAACCTCATTCATCTCCCTGATTGTTAAATTTCCAATCGACATTGAACCTGAACCACCTGTAGCTGCTGATGAATCAACAATAGCTGGAATAAAGGTAGATGCCAGAACTAAGATAATACCTAGATAAACAAAAAATGATGCATAAATAACGGTAACATAACTTCCTACTTCCTGTCTTCTTTCAGTCTCGAGTGCCTTAATTTCTCGCGCGTCGAAGGAAGCCGCAAGCAAAATATCTGAAATCTTACCTCCAGCCTTGTTTGCCTCATCTACCATTCTGACTGCTCTAGTAACAATGGGTGAAGTAACTCTTTCTGTAAACATTTCTAAAACCTCTCCAAATGAGACTCCCCAAGAAATTTGTGAGGACATCTTATTAACCTCATCATTAAGATTGCCATATTCACCTTTTGCAAGCGTTTGAATAGCTACAGTCATACTAAGACCACCTTTCCAGTATTCTGCTAAATCTCTTAAGAAATCAGGGAATTTTTCTTCAACCCTGGATCTAATTTTATCTCTACGATATCCATACACTCCATATGGTAACATGAGTGAAATAACTCCAAAAACAACATAATCAATTGCTGAAATTTCGGGGAATGAACGAAACCATTCATTGGCAATCATTTCATTCTCAATTCCATCTACCGAAGGGTTCGAATCTACAGACTCGTTACTTTTTATTGAAGGAATACCTAATCCATATATCGCCTCAATGCGATTTTCTTTACCTGCACCCTCATCGTATGTATTACCAAACGTGAAAGAAAATTGACCGTCGTTCATATCCCAAGGATTGTCAAATTGTTTATCATTATCTGAATCAACTACTCGCGTCTCTCCGTCGGTAGTATTATTGATATTAGCGACCATAAAGAAAAATAAAGCAAAAACTATAGAGAAAAAAGCTACGAAAGCAGGAGCCCAATCGGTTACTTTATCTCTAACGGATAGCCATCTTTCAACCTTGCTATATTCCATCCATCTTCGCTTTACACCTGTTCGTCTATCGCGATAGACTTTCTTTTGTAGATTGCCTTTAATTGTCATTAATCGTTTGATATCTCCGTACTTAAACTATAGAATAAACCTGAAAAAATTAACTGAATTACTGGAAATCCTGCAAAAACCAACAAGTACATGTGTATTTCTTCAAGTTTCATACCTGCTCCTGAAACCCAAAAAGTAATAACTGCAATAATCATAGCGAAAATAGGCAGCGCAACAGCTACAACAACATAAGCCTCTGAAAACAAAGCCATTTGTTGCAATATATCTTTCACATGAACTCTATTTTGTTGGGCATAATACTCTGAACGGTTAAGGAAATATAATTTTAGATTTCCTCCTGCAGTAACTGTCCCTATTATTCCTTGGACAAATTCTGCAAATCTTTCTGAAGGTGTTCTATCAACAGCTTCCTTTAAAGTTGTGACCAAATCTCTTCCCATAAATTCCATACTGTGGTATATCCAAGCTGCCTCATTAGCAATTTCTCCATAAATGTCCTTATTTCTTGCCAATGATTTAAAAGTCATTGAAGGCGTAGCATTAGCTGCAGCCATTGCTGAAACATAACTTGCAGCAAATGGAATTTGACGATCCATGTTTGTTCCACGGCTACTTTCTAATAAACTTGGAGTCAAAAATTGAACTAAACCAATTAAAGCAGGCAGTACAAAAACTAGAACACCTATTACTGCATATTGAATAACATTTGAAACTACAAAATTTTCACCATCTGGTTTAGTTGGGTCCTGCATTGTTTCAAGCTGTGGAACTAAGAATCCAACAATGACAAGGGAAAAAGCAACTCCACCTAGAAAAGCTAAGATTACTTGCATCACTGAAGAAGCTACATAATCTTCTGCAAGTAAAGGAATTCTTGCTTTAACCAATTGATTTTTTAGACCAAGAGAATCTTTCGTAACCATTCGTCCGAACCAGCCTAATAAAACTCGGCTAAATGTTTCGAAACCAGTTAAGCCAACTAGAGCCATGAATGCCACCAACGTGGATTAGCTGATCGCTGAACTCTATTTGCTAGCCTAGCTTTAAGACTGTTTAATGCCTTAGATGCTCTTTCTTCTTCTGAAGAAATAGCCTTCTCTTTACTATCAGAAGCATCTAATTTAGATATTTTAGTTTCTGCTTTATGTCTCTTATTCATTTCTGAACGAATATCTTTCAACATTCTTCTACCTTCAACTTCATTTAATGATGATATATCGCCTAAACTTATCTGTTCAGCTAATGGTTTTAATTGTTTCAATGGTACATAGTAGGCTTGATCTTTTAACAAATCACTTTGTAATTTAGTTTCGGTTTTTGCCCTTCTCTCCTCTTCTTTGGCAATTAAATTAGCTCTCTTCGTAGGATCATCAGTTTGTGAAATTTTAGCATCATTTTTAGCTCGAGCAGCCTGCTCTTTAGCTTCGCGAGTTTGGTATTTTTGCCTAACTTTTGGCGGGAAATCTGATACGTCTACTTCAGAATCATCTGAACGCGATAAATCTAAATCTCTATCTTCAACTTTACGTCTACGCTTCTTGCCTCCAACCTGCATATCTTCGTAAACTCGCCTCATTACGTCTTCAGGATGAACATAATACTCTGCTACAACTTTAGCAAAATCTTTGTAATCTCGTATTCCTTTCTTCAAACACCACTCAATTACTAACTGCCTCCTTTTAGTTTCATCCATAATCTCAACACGATTGAGATTAGCCTTCATCATTATTTTTTCAAAAATATATGATTTACCAGTAAAAACATATTCATCTACAGTATTGTCCCATCTAAAAGCTTCATTAGTTAACAATTCATGTGAGTGTGGATCAATACCTATAATTTCGATAATACCCTTATTTCTTCTTACACGTTTTCCACCAACTCTTGTTTGAATTTGGATAGAAATACCGTCTAAAGCTGGAATTAAAACTCGAGGAATTTCAATTGGCTTATTTTCTAAACGGTGGACTAGACTCTGAATTGAATCTGCGTGGAAAGTTGAATATGTTGTGTGACCTGTTGCCATTGCCTGGAAAAGAACATAAGCTTCAGCCCCTCTAATTTCTCCTACAATTATATATTCAGGACGTTCTCTCAAAGCTGCACGTAACAAATCATACATGTCAACTTCTCCAGGTGCTTTTGTACCACTTCCTGCAGATTCACCGCCAAACCCTTGCCTAGTACAACCTGGAATCCAATTTGGATGTGGTAAATTTAACTCACGTGTCTCTTCAATACTAACTATTTTATGTTGCCATGGAAGGAAAAGTGAACACGCATTCAGAGAAGTAGTTTTTCCTGAAGCCGTACCTCCTACAAACAGCATAGACATTCCATATTGCATTGCAAGCCAGAAAAAGGCAATTTGCATGGAAGAAAAAGTTTTGAACTCAAGTAAATCTACTGGCGTAAACGGTTCATCTCTAAAACGCCGAATCGTAAATGTAGAACCTTTGGTAGATACTTCCCTACCTAATGTCATAACTATACGAGAACCATCCATTAATGTTGCATCAAGAAGAGGTTCAGCGATGGAAATGTGCTTACCACAGCGCTGAGCCATACGAATTATGTATTGCTCTAACTCTAACTCATCTTCCCACATTACATTAGTTCTTAACGATTCGAATCTTCTATGGTAAACAAAAATCTCAACTCCAGGCCCATCACAAGAAACATCCTCGATATTAGGATCTTTCATCATTGTATCAATTTTACCATAGCCTATCAAATCTCTTTCTATGTAGTAATGTATTTTCTGACGATTACTCTTACGAGATTTTAGCCTATAACTATCTAAAATATCATCGACAGCTTGTTTCAAGAAATCCTCTTGATTTTCATCTAGAGTATCTCTTTCAATGTTAAGTGCACGCTGTAAAACATCTTTTATTGTCTGTAAATCTTCTAATTCTTGCTTTGAAGCCTTAGGTTCAACAACGTAATAAAATCTAGAATAATCTCTCTTATCAAACAAAACTCTTACATATGAAAAAGGAGGTCTAACTGGATAAGTGTCTAGTTCTTCAAAATCTTCCCCTATCTCAATATCATCCATAACCAAATCATGGATAACACCGTCATTTTCTGCAGCTTTACGCTTCTTAGCTTCAGCTTTACGCTGCTTATTTAATTTACGACGTTCTCTCCAAGAAAGCTTTGATTCATCAATTTGTTCCTCTTCTTCACCTATCAATGCAGAAGCTCCGTCCATTGTTTCTTTTGCAGCACTCATTTTATCATCCTGAGGTTAACTTGACAACCTTTAGATTATCATCATAAGATATGACTATATAAGAAGTAGTTGACTTCAAAGAAACTGTGTTTGGAGTTTCAATTAATACTGCTGGCGCAAGTGGAAAATTAACTTCAAAAGACCCTCCGCGAGGCTGAATTGTAGTAACTTTTAACCCTGTGGTAGAGCCAGTTACCTTGTATTGTATCCCATGATTTATTGCTTCAATACCTGTATCTAGAGTCATTACTGGAGAAGAACCAGGATACTCTCTAATTGTATTTAGTAAATCTTCTACTGCTAATTGAAAATAAAGTGCTAGTTGTTCCGCTTCCTCTTGTGCAGTATTAGAAACGCTACCATTTAGCATAGTACTTGATGTAAGCATCATTGAAGATAAAATTAGAACTGAAATTAATGCTGTATAAACATACCCGATCAGCTGAGAAGCACCAGAATCATCTGAGATTAAACGTAACATGAATTGTCCTCTCCAAAATTCTAAAGTCAAATGCAGATTCTTGATTATAAAATATATCTTCTTCAAAACCCATATTGGCTGCTGCAGTCGATTGTGAACTTGAAATTGTATATGTTTCAGGTCCAAAACCCCAATAAGTTGAATAGTAATTCCTCAGTGCAGTTGAACTATCTCCACTGAAACCCATTCTAACACTATAAACTTCAATTGAAGAATCTTTTCCTCCTTGATTTCTTGCTTCAAAATTGTAATTACCTCCAGTCAGAGATTTAGCTCCCGTTGTCATATTGTAATCTGTTTGATACAAAACTAAAGAATCATATGAATCATCTGCACTAACTGAACGAATAATTGGCTTAGAACTAACAAAGAAGATACCTCCAGGTTCTCTAGTTACAATCCCTCCATTGAATAGACGCATTTTGTAAACTCCAGAGACTGAGGAATACTTGTATGAAAGTGAATCCACACCATACATGAAAAAGCCACCAACCACTGTACTGTTTGCTGTACTTGAATATGTAGCTGAAGTCCCGTGAACTAGTGAAGGGAAACCTGAAACAAGATATGCTGACGATTCGCCTTCCCACACCGTTCCGTTAGGATATGAAATAACTATATCAAAATTTTCTATAACTTTCTTATTATCTATTATTGCAAAACTTGTAGCTTCATTTTCCACACCCAATATTTCAAACGTTGACCAAGTTGTAGTCTCATAATAATAACGGATTTCATCTAAATTCTCTCGGTGTACAAAAGTTCCAGCACTAAAAGAAACGGTTGATGAACGTGAACTCCCTTCGCCTTGAATTATTACTTGATCCAAATCTGCGTCAAAATTTAAAAAATTATTTTGAGCTGAGGTATAGATAGCATAAGCTTCACTTTCCTGAATCTGAGGAATTCCCCAAGCAAGCATAGTTCCGGTTATTGAAACCATGATAGCCAATATCAAAACTGTACCTATTATTGGACTGATGGCATCTTCTGAATTGCTAAGAGAAAGCTGACGCTGCACTTATAGCCATTCATAGGGGGTTCTAAAAAATGATTGTTAATTTAAATCAGTTTTCTTCAAGCCATTTTTCTGCATCGATTGCAGCCATACACCCCATACCTGCAGCCGTAATTGCTTGACGATAGCGAGTGTCCACTACATCTCCTGCTGCAAAGATTCCGGGCACATTAGTCATTGTATTTTTTGCAGGAACTATGTAACCTTGATCATCCAAATTAATCTGCCCGCTTAAAAATTTTGTCATAGGTTTATGTCCAATCGCAATAAAGGCCCCATCGCACTTGAATAGTTCATCTTCATTAGATAGAGTATCTGTAAGAATCACACCTTCAAAATTACCTTGTTCTCCGACCCATTCTTTTACAACCTTATTCAATTTCCACCCAATCTTTTCATTATCACGAGCTCGGTCCGCCATAATTTGTGAAGCTCTTAATTCTTGCCTTCTATTTACGATTGTAACTTTATTACAGAATCTAGTAAGGAATGTAGCCTCTTCCATTGCTGAATCGCCTCCACCAACAACTATCACTTCTTTATCTCTGAAGAAAGCTCCATCACATGTGGCACACGTAGATATTCCTTGTCCTTTATGTTTATCTTCATTAAGTGCATCTAACCATATTGCTTCTGCCCCCGTTGTAATTATTATTGATTTAGTTAAAAAATGATTTTTTCCTACTTCTACCTTAAATGGATAAGAACTAGTGTCTATAGAATCTACATTTTTATCGACTATATCGCAACCAAATCTAGTGGCTTGAGCTCTTAACTGCATCATCATTTCTGGGCCACCAATGCCTTCAGGATACCCTGGGAAATTTTCTATATCACTTGTCAACATCAATTGCCCCCCACTTGCAAAACCTGCAAACAATTTGGGATTAAGCATTGCTCTTCCAGCATACAAGCCTGCAGTATAGCCTGCTGGACCTGAACCTATGATTATTACGTCCTCTATTGATGACATCAAAAACAATAGAGAAGACTGCTAAAATAGGTATGCTACTTATTCAATAATCTAGCTGATAAAATAAATCCAGTATGTCCTAACATATTCGTATCTGGACGTAGTGCTTCTACTCTTGGTTGCCATGTTCTATGCATCATCTCACTAATCTCTATTTCACTCCATTTACTCAACAAAGACAATAATTTTTCAACTTGATTAATTGTAGGTAAGTAACATAACATTTTACCCCCTAATACTAAAGATCTTTCGGCCCAATTTATTAAAAAATGTGGATTGGGTAAATCTAAAATTATAGAGTTACAAGATATTTCTTCTGTATCATCGTTTAATTCTTCATTTCTTAATTCTACCAGATTCGAAAATGGACTTAATTCAAGGTTTTTTTCAACTATTTCAAAATGCTTTTTATTCTTTTCAAAAGTAACAACTTTACCCTCTGGAAATACTGCTTGAACTAAGGCAGTAGTAAGTGCTCCTGACCCACCTCCAGCCTCTACAACTATGTCGCTTGATTTAATATCTGAACTATAGATAAGCCAAGCTATATCTTTAGGAGAAATTATTTGAGGACCTCGTAATAAATTCTTTTGAATATCTGATAAATTATATGGAAGTAATTTACCTGTTTCTCCAAAAAAATCAAAGACAACTCCTTTTTCTTGTTTCTTAAGGAAATCTGAAGGAAAGCTACCTAAATTTTTTATGTCTATTATTTTTAAATCAAGATTTACTAAATGAGATTTGTTATCTATTACTAATAGACACCAATCTGCCATTTAAAATTTGTAATTATCCTACCAAAAGCTTAGCGTCTGATAACGAATATTTCCAATCTTCAGATAATACTTTATTTGAACGATAATACTTAACTAATCGAAGTATTTTAGCTTCAGTTAATCTTAATGAGCGAGTATTATGAATATCCTTTTTATTTAATTTCAAATGTTCACCTAAGCGAACTGCCTTTCTCATTAAATTAGTTAAATCTTCAGGAAGTGAAGAAGATATGCCACCGTCAGACAATATTGAGGTTATTGACTTACCTGTTGCCAACTTTACACTAGGCACCCCATGTAAATCTCTCAGAATAATTCCTATTTCAGAAGATGAATTGCCTTCTGAAGACAGTTCCATAATTAATTTTTCTACATCTTTAGCTTTTGGCGACCATTTAGGATTTTCTTTTCTAGTCTGAGGACTAGAACCTGAGCGACCTTTACGTCTTGCATGCATTCGTGCCATTTTCTTTTTAACTCCTGAGAAGGACAGTGCGCCAGTCGGGCCTGTATAAAAACATTAGCAT
>MIZB01000301.1_pt2 | contig 10975 bp, 14 predicted proteins | sample 888171 | NCBI WGS metagenome assembly MIZB01 (sample SAMN05440186, study PRJNA335308) | marine metagenome | isolation source: marine water
ATCCYWYACCRGTTACAGCACTAATGGCTGGCGTAGCRTTGGTTCTTCTTGGTGAAGATAGAGATTTGGCATTTGCTTCATATGCTGCAGATTCAGTTTTCATGATTCTTGGTTCATTAATTATCGCTCAAGGAATAACTAARTCGGGAGCAGAAAATTTGATTATTAGAAGATTGTTAGGGCCTTTTACAGGTTCAAACTATGGTYTGATTCTTGGAATAATAGTTATTTGTAGTTTTATGGCWGCTATAATTCCTGATCATAGTGTTGCAGCAATTATGYTGCCTCTTGTTTTAACGGTAGCTGACAAAACTGACATTAARGAGAAGAATAATGAAATGATTGCATTAGTGYTAGCTGTGGCYTTTTCTTGTTCAATTGCAGGTTTGGCAACACCTTCCGGAGGTGCAAGAAATGTAATTGCTATGGGTTTTCTTGAAGAGATATATGATATTAGAATATCATATGTTCARTGGGTCATTTTGGCAGCRCCAATAACTRTTGCATTAATTCCGGCAGTTTTCTTAACYTTAGTTTTTGTTAACAARGTTAGTTAYAGAAAAATAGATTATATTCAAGAAACAGGCAAATCTATTGATGACAGGCAAATTTTAGCRCTATCWATTCTGGTACTAACATTTGGATTATTTTTAACTTCTGGATTTAATGGTTTAACWTTRGGCACATGTGCTATGATTGGAGGTATAATGATGCACGCTACCGGAGTKYTGGAATGGGAAGACAGTCGTCAACGTTTGCGTTGGGGAGTTATGTTCATTTACGGAGCAGCYCTTACRATGGGTAAAGCMATGGTTAATCAYGGTGCAGCAGATTGGCTTGCAGGAGGRCTATATCAAATGGCAGACTATGGTTCTGAATATGGTGGAGATYTATCTATAATCTTAATAATTATTGTTGTCACTGTTYTACTAACTAATGTTATGAGCGATGGCGCAGCAGCAGCTATACTTGTACCGATAACATTRGCWGTGGGKGCTGCAGCAGATTTTAATTTAGCATTTATTGCGATTATAACAGCGATMAGTACAGCTTTTGCATTCATGACTTCTTTTGGTACMCCACCTAATTTAATTGTACAAGCTTCRGGAATTCCTACRTCTAATGATTTTCTGAGAAACGGAGTGCCCTTGGTCATAATAGCTATTTTATTCCTAGTTTTAGCACAAACATACTACTGGGATATGGCYAGTGAAGTTGCAGGAATTTAATTAAAAAGTAACTTATTTTTTTTATTGATCTCGACTAATCCACCTATAAATCCGAAAGCAACAAGTGAGAGAAATACTGAGGAATTACTGTCAGGCATTTTAGATATGGGGCCAAGCAAATTTCCATCGGGATTATAACCTAAATAATCACTAATTGTCTCTGACAAATCATTAGGTCCCGAACCAGGAGGAAGAGCTCCAATTGAAGCCATTACTGAAATAGAAGCTATAATTAGAAATGGAAGCATTGCAGCAGTTAAAGCTCTTGCAGGATCTCCAGATTTTTCTTCCTCCAAAGTATCCACCAATTGCAGCAGTTATAGATCCAGGTATCATTAATATTCCCAGAATAATCATTATTGTTAAAATATAAATAAATCCTGCAAATATTCCTTGATTTAAAAATTCAACTTTTTTYGGMTCTKTAABAGTTTCCTCAAAATTGATTTYATTAGTTATAGAAARATTTTCATTGTCARWACTTTCATCMTTAAYTTTTTCTTTTTCAGCGGTTTGAATTGATTCATTMTCAACAAATTCTAAAGATTCAGGAATACTGTTTTTCTSCAGTTTTTTGCGAACTARTTCCCAYAAATCTTTTTTTTCTTCCACTAATGTATTATTTTCTTAGTATCTATAAATTATTGTTGGGYGTACAACAGGTTAATATATGACCCATTARTTGGATYATAACTGAGGAATAATTTTGGAAGTTTTAACTACGGAAACATTGGCTGCGGCAATTAATTACAGTCCAGAATACTCCCACATGGGAGATGATGAATCTAATTATCTGGCAGAACACATTTTRAATTTTTTTGGTTATAGTGATCGAATTATAGATAATGTACTCCACCCTGAAGATAGAGATACYTTTTACATGTTAGAAGATGCTGGATTGATGGAAACYGAAAGAGAAGAAACAACACTTTATGATGGGCGAGAATGGAGRATACACTATTGGCTTCTAAAAGTGGCTGTAATCCARAAGCGAAGGGATGCAGGTCCTAAATTTGCWGATGATGAYTTAGAACCATCAGTTTATGATGAAGTTCCTGAGGATATCTGGTCAAGATAAGTTGAAGTTACCTTATAATTTACGAAGTAATCAGCAGGAAATAATAGATACAATAGAAAAAGGCYTASAATCAAAGAATCATATAGTTATTGAGGCCCCAACAGGAAGCGGCAAAACGTTTACATCATTAGCTTCATCACTTCCRTTCGTAATCAATAAAAGTTAYAAGATAATTTATTGTGTWAGRACAAATTCTCAGCAAGAGCARGTTATAARAGAATTAAAAGCGTTTAAAGATTCMGGCAAYAATTTTTCAGTTGTTGCAATTCAAGGTAGGCAGTCAATGTGTCCTCAGCAGAAGGATGATGATGAATTAGCAAAATCCAATTGGTCTGAGAAATCTAAAATATGYAAATCGYTGAAATTACAATCCAAGCTGGGTGAAGCAGGTTGCCCATATTAYAGGAAGCTCTTACGGCCKACAAAKAGYTTRATTGACAGATGGTCTTCWGAGATATACAGTGCYGAAGAGTTTACTMTAAATGCTGAAAGYGAAAATTTRTGCCCCTACGAATTGAATAAATTGCTTCTTAAKAAAGCTCAAATAGTAATAGTTCCTTATGTCTACTTTTTTGAAGATTTCATACGCAAATAYCTTCTTGGATGGATGGATACTACAATCGATAAAATTATTACWATAGTTGAYGAAGCTCATAATCTRCCRGATTGGTCAAGAGAAGCAGCATCAGAATCTTTAAGCGTTGATTCATTGCATAGRGCTTCACAAGAATCAGAYAAATTTGGTCTWTTATTGGGMGAYGGTAGTCCTCCMACRTTATTTTTAGATTTAGTAGAATCWGCCTTGAAGTCMTTRGGMGAGTATCATATTYCAGAGGGAGATGATGAGGGMCTTTTACCYTCACACATAGTTTCGCTGGACTCAGAGGTCCCAACATTTGAAACWGARATGATGTCACTTGGKAAAATGACTTTATATCGCTTAAAGCARCARTCTTCAGATTTATCTAAAATGGGTCAACTCATTAGACAAACMTTACTCGAAAAAGGTAAGCGTCCTCGTTCGTACTTAGGTTCSGTAGGWGATTTTCTTTGTAGATGGTTAGATTCAATTGAAAGCCACACYATTAGATTAGTTGGYAATAAGCCTCTAAGATTAGAAAAAGTATGTTTRGAYCCAAGAGTYATGACCARTTTCTTAGATGAAACCGCTGGCGTTGTCATGATGTCAGGYACATTAAGTCCTYTAGGWATGTTCCGAGAYTTAGTAGGTTTGAAGCCRGAGTCAAAACTTGAGAGATTTGSTTCTATTTTTCCTAAAGAAAATCGRTTAGTTCGTTACGTCAGTGATGTTAGTACATCTTACAGAGAGTTAAATGCYAGTCCTAAAGTTTGGGTCCAGYTAATAGATAAGTTRGAATCAATAATAGATAKTTTTAAGGGTAATATAGCATTATTTTTCCCMTCTTATAAAATYCTTGAATCTGCACTAAATGAGATTAATMTCTCAAAACCAATATACAAAGAATATTCRGGAATGAAGCAAGAAGAAYTGATGAAYACWGTTGAAAGCTTCAAATCTGAYAGTGGTTCTGTTYTGGCAGGYGTAATGGGTGGTAGGCTTGCTGAAGGAATCGATTACCCAGATACTTCACTTGAAATGGCAATAATAGTAGGAATTCCATATCCAGCTCCTGGTGTTAGGCAAGAAGCGCTACAGCACTACTTTGATGTCTGCTTTCATGGTAAAGGTTGGGAATACGCAGTAGAATCTCCAGCTTTACGTAAAATGCTTCAAGCAGCAGGGAGAGTTATACGTTCAGAGAATGATAAAGGAATGGTCATAATTACTGACGGTAGAGCTGGTAAATTTGCTGACAGTATTCCTGATTTAGAGTTATCAAATGATATTGTAGGTGACGTAGAAAATTTCTTTGAGGCCTAAATTAATTTAATGCAGTATTGATGAACATTTAGTTGCCACCGTGGCTTAGCTCGGTATAGCGACTGATTCGTAATCAGTAGGTCGGGGGTTCAAATCCCCCCGGTGGCTCCATCTACTTGTTAAATTTATTTTTACTTCTTCTCANTTGCTTCAAGAGCAGGCATTGTCTCTCCAGACATGAAAGATATGCACGCACCWCCTCCTGTTGAGATGTGCCTAATTCCATCAGCCAATCCCATTTGATTRAATGCCATTGCTAGTTTCACCYCCGCCTACGACRGTCATTCCATCACTCTTYGATTATTGCGACTAAATACTTCATTTGTTCCAGTAGCAAAYTCGGAATCTTCAAAAACKCCCATTGGTCCRTTWGCAATTATTGTTCCGGCTTYWTCKATTATRTTAATGTAATTAACTAAAGTATCTATTCCGATATCATAYAACGAGTGWTYTTGTGGAAGGTTACTAACATTAGTTCCATATCGCTTTCCATCRATGTTYAAGGCCACATCAGTTGGAATTTCTATTCTACYTTTAWAYTKTTTTAATAATTYCTTAGCTARTCTAATTACAGTTTCATGATTAGGRATGTGCTTCTCAATGAACTCAGTACTTGGCTTTCCTATGTCTACTCCTGATGCRATAAGGAAAATATTAGCAACTACACCTCCTGTCAGAATTTTTTCTACMCCTTTTTGCAAGAAGTTCTCAGCTATAGCTACGGAATCTGCAGCTTTACTTCCTCCCAATACGGCAATTCTTGGYGTAGGYCCTGAGCTTATTGCTTTACCTAAAAAATCTAAYTCTCTTTGCATAACTCTGCCTGCAAGCGCTGGCATATCCTCAGCAAATCCAACTAGAGATGGTTGGCATCGGTGTGAGGCTGCAAAAGCATCATTTATGAAAAAAGAARCTTGTGGGGAGAGTTTTCTTACCATTTTCGACTTTCTTTGAAGATCAAAATTATCATTCATAAATTTACTTAGTTCGATTTCTYCRTCGTCAAATCTTACATTGTCTAGTAGAATAATTTCTCCATCTTTTATMTTRYTAATATGYTTGATTGCCTCTTTCCCGTATATATCATCAATRAATTTAATYTCTTTATTGATAATTTGRGACATTCGTTCTCCRTGYTTCTCTAAATTTACAAAATCTAATTTTCCAGGTCTAGATTGRTGAGCTAATACTATGACTCTGGCATATTTATCGGACAGTTCTTTAACAGTAGCTGAATGTCTTTTGATTCTCGTATCGTCTAGTAAGTCTCCGTTTTCTGGATTTATCGATGAATTTATATCAATTCTTAATAATACATTTTGGCCGCTTAAATCATAGTCGTCTATAGTTAGAAAGCTTCTATCTTCTAGGCTATCAAATTCACCGTCAACAGTTACATAACTACTGTTTTGAGCCACAACTTGTGAAGGGGGTCTTTCAAAACCTTTTTGTCTATGTTTTATTTAAATTTCGGCCTAAAATAGCAAAACTTGCAACAACGGCTTCAATTTGTATTCTTGAATTAGCACCTTCAGATAGTCTAAAATCAGCTTCAGCCATTTTTTCTATCATTAATACTTTTATGTTGTCTGGGATTTCCAAATCTCTTACGGTTCTATGCATTTGCCTCAATACATCTTCGCCAGCAAGTCCATATGTTATTTGCAACGTATCTAATTTTTCTCTAGCAGTTGAGAAATTGCCAGCTAAAGCAGATTCCAAGGCGTCCTTAACTTCTTCAGGTCTTGCAGCAGCAACAGCTTGATAGACTACATCAGGCGTAACCTCAGTTTTAGCTGCAGCGGCCATTTGTAATCCGTTTATTGCTCTTCTTAAATCTCCTTGRGCAAGATATGTAAGAGATTCAAAAGCTTCTTTGGTAACTTTAACATTTTCCTTAGAAGCCACGAATTTCAAGTATTTTTCTAAATCCTCAGCTTTTATTGGTCTAAATCTGAAYACAGCACAGCGAGATTGGATAGGATCAATAATTTTTGATGAATAGTTACAGGACATGACAAATCGACATGTTCTMGAATATTTTTCCATTGTTCTTCGCAAAGCAGCTTGTGCCGCTCCSGTTAAAGCATCGGCCTCATCYAGAAATATTATTTTGAATCCCTTTTCGCCAAGAGGAGCTGTTCGAGCAAATTCCTTAATCTTTCCTCTTACAACATCAATTCCTCTTTCGTCAGATGCGTTTAATTCGTGTAAATTATGTTGCCATAACTCCCCAAACATTTCTCTTGCCAATGCCAAAGCGCTGGTAGTTTTTCCTATACCTGCAGGTCCTGCGAAGAGTAAATGGGGCATGGAACTTTCCYTTACATAATTCTTCAACCTTGTTGTAACWGCYTCTTGGCCAACTACTTCMGAGAGGTTGTTTGGTCTGTATTTTTCAATCCAAATCTGTTCCATTAGACTCCTARCAGCACGTTCTATATTTGGATTAACCCCTATAATGTAAAACATATATATCCCTATATTGAGTACAAAATAATGTCAAAGTATGAAGGTGTTGATTTTTACAATTTAGATCAACATTTAACTGAAGAAGAGTTAATGGTAAGAGACCTGGTTAGGGATTGGGTAGATGAAGAAGTTTTACCTATTATTGAAGATTATTACACGAAAGGTACATTTCCCTTAGAACTAATACCAAAGATCGGTGAAATGGGATTATTTGGTTGCAATTTGTCAGGTTATGAATGCGCAGGTCTATCAAATGTAGCTTACGGAGNTTATTTGTCAAGAATTAGAAAGAGGAGATTCAGCAATTAGAAGTTGTGTCTCTGTACAAGGTTCCCTAACAATGTATCCTATACATGCTTTTGGAACTGAAGAACAGAAGAATAAATATTTACCTGGAATGGCTAAGGGTGAACTAATTGGTTGCTTTGGACTCACAGAACCAGATCATGGCTCAGATCCTGGAGGTATGGAAACTAAAGCTATTGATGACGGCGACTCTTACGTTCTCAATGGCGCTAAGATGTGGATTACAAATGGAACTATCGCAGATTTAGCAATAGTTTGGGCTAAATTGGACGGCAAAATTCGCGGTTTCATAGTTGAAAAAGGAGACAAAGGGTTTTCAGCTCCAGAAATGAAAGGTAAGCATTCTTTGAGAGCTTCAATAACAAGTGAAYTAGTRTTTCAAGATTGCAGAATCCCAAAAGATAGGATACTTCCCGAAGTACAAGGTCTCAAAGGCCCTCTAAGTTGCTTRAAYCARGCTCGTTTCGGTATTGCCTGGGGTTCTTTAGGTGCAGCAATGGGTTGYTTYCAYTCTTCAGTGGATTATGCTAAATCCAGAATAATGTTCAAAAAACCTATAGCTAGTTTCCAATTARTTCAGAACAAATTGGCTTGGATGCTTAGRGAAATAACAAAAGGTCAATTATTGGCATATCATTTGGGAAGGGCGAAAGATAAAGGAGAAGCTACACCTGAGATGATTTCATTAGGYAAAATGAATAATGTTGATATTGCATTGCAAATATCTAGAACCTCAAGAGATATCCATGGGGCTAACGGCATTCTTAATGAATATCCAATTATGAGGCACATGGCTAATTTAGAAAGTGTATACACTTACGAAGGAACTCATGACATTCATAACTTAATTCTTGGAAGATGGATAACTGGCCTTCAAGCTTTCGAATAATTAAAGAGTACCTGGACTAGAAATAGCTTCATTCCATTCGGAGCAATCGTAGCACTCTCTAGCTAATGATTTACCATTTCCATCAGCTCCATCCTCTGATGTGTAGCTAAAGGCATCATTATACGAATTTTTTGATAAAAGTATAGTTTCAGAGCTTCCTAGGCCATTGCCTATAGCAACATCCTCAACCGAGAATACATAATTGTAGTCCACGTATGTTTCTCTAAAAGTCGATGGGGATGATGTTAATATTCCAATACTTTTTGCAGGAATGGTAATAATTTCATTTTCACTAGAGACTATGTTATCTTTTTGATCATCATCAGCAATTGTCCAACTACTTACAAAGATAGCTATATCGTTTGGATTGTAAAACTCTACCCATTCATAGTCAAAACCATTGTTTTGTGGGCTGTACATTACTTCTGTCAGGTAAAGATTACTGGTTGGAGTATCTCCCTCGTAAATTGTAACGGTTAGCAAAGCAGGAACCGTCTTAGTTCCATCATTGTACAGTAAATATCTCTGTGATTCAAAGCTTACTGTAGCTGTATTTGGATTTCCACCCCAGAGACAGACMGTTTCTTTAGGAACTAAAGTTTGTACTTCGATTCTCAATTGCTCAGTAACTCCCAGTTCTTCTTTAAGAGGATAATATGGAAATTTACTCAAAGAAGAGCATTTAYCTGAGTCAATTTCTCCRTTWGCGTTTAAAATTCCGACTGTGGTCCCGTTGCGCAATTGAACTACACCTGTACCGAATTCGTTGTCTTCCCAATTTGTAGAGCTGCCAATCGAGCCTTGTGATCCGGTTAATTCAGAAATTACTTCTCTTGCCATGACTATGTTATTATCATTTTTATTCAAGTCAATTCCAATTCTGAAGTTCATAGAAGATGTGAAAGCTTGCAAAATTATTACGAATACTGTTAGAGCAATWGTGAACTCAATGACGTGTGTAACGGCATCTTCTTCTTTAATATTTCTTCGATTCATCCTCTGACTTCCCTCTTGAAAAGCTTGGTCGCAGTTCTAAGACAGGTTATAGGCCATAAGACTAGTGCCAATAAAATTAACCATCCAGGAATRCCTTCCAGRTCTATGGCTAAAGTTCTATGAGTTAGTAATCCTACTGCGAATTGATAAACGTATCCAGGATTAAGCATTCCCATATGAGATGCAATACTTTGAAATTTAGGATCATTTTCAAAATCATCAGCAGTTACGTCAATACCTAATGCAAATGAGATTGCATAAATTAATAAATTCCATACRACGGCAAAYAATAGCCACATTCCTAGTCCATACATTACYACATCAGTACCGCTTCTAGCAGCTATAGCAAAGCATAGYTGAAAGCAAACKAGCGTAAAAATCATTATTTGTCCACAAACRATAAAAGCGATTATTCCGCTTAAAGAAGGGAAATCTCCGGCGTTAATCATAAACATTAAACCTAAAATTTGTGCCACAAGTGCAGGAATGCCAACRACTAGAGARAGCCCCACWGCTTTYCCTATTACTATRGTTTCCCTGTTTATTGGYTTAGCAAGTAAAATRTTGAGTGTATTTGCTTGYCTTTCTTTATGAAAAGAATCCACAGATACTCCAATTGCAGCTAATGAGACTACAAAGAAAACAAAGAAACATAGTTGTTGTAGTGCTCCGTTAGCATTTTGTNACAAAGAACGCAGATTCTGGATCNTCCATTTTGTAAATCRCCTAATAACCATCCCATTCCAATAATAAATAATGTAAATATTACRCCGAGTACAACYCATTCTTGGTGACTTTATTCCCTGCTTRAGCTCAAATTTTNGNCCNAAGTGCCAAACTAATCCAGTTTGTTCTCTTAGGTTTATAACTCGTTTCAGCGAAAGATAAAGACCTGTAAAGAAAATTAATAATTNCAGCTGTGAAAAAATAGTTGTCTTTTGATGATGATAGGTTTATGTCTTCGGCTTCAGCAACCCATCCCTCCCTTACTAATGTTATTATTTCACCATTATTATCAAACGTTGAAACATTACTAACTAGTGTAGCTTTAATTGTAATTATTTCACTTACAAAGAATTGTTTAGATAGGTCATCATTAACTAGNGATTCTAATTCCACTAACATTTAGCATGGTTTTTCCATATAAGTCTTCAGAATAAACAAGAGCTTCACCTTCAGAATATTTGCCCGGAACAAACGTATCATTTCTGTAGACTTCAAATTTTGGTGCAGTTCTCAAAATTCCCTTAAATGTGATACTATCTCCAACTTCCTCTTCAAAATCTATAGTCCAATTGTTTCCATTCTTAGTAATTTGCTTATTACCCCAGATTTCATCGGGATTGGTTTCTGTAGTTGATACCCAATAAGCTTTGTGAATTATTGCAAGACTGATCACTAAAACTAAAGACATAATCAATGGATGCCAAGTCTTTTTCTTATTCCAGCTATCTTTTGATTTCAGAATATATTTATCTTTAAGGCCCAATTAATCACCGCCTGTTTCTTTAAGAAATATTTCTTCCAGTGAATTTTTCTGTGGTTCTATTGAAAAAATTTGTATTCCTTTAGACACTAAAAAATCCGTGATCCAAGGAATGTTTTCCTCTTTTAATTCTAAAGTAATTTCTTCATGTTTTCCGTTATTTTTTTGTTTAATRCTTTTAATTTTTTTGTTTTTAGYAAGTTCCTTTGAAATTTTTTCCGRRAAMTCTTTCACTTTTAGTAGTAGCCTAATTGATTTTTTCTCTATTTCYTTACGAATRCCRTCAATAGACTCCTCTCGAATTAATTTTCCATTATTTATGATTCCTACATGTGAACATATTTCTTGAACTTCTGTAAGAACATGTGAACTAAGWATAATTGTTAATCCTTTTTYATTCAAATCCTTAAGAACAATCCGTAGAGCTTTTACTCCTCTAGGGTCAAGGCCTGATGTTGGTTCATCCATTACTAATATTTCAGGTTCATTCAGTAATGCAATGCACAAGGCAAGTCTCTTTTTCATTCCTAGCGARTATTCACTAACTCTTCTGTTTGAATCTTTTTCTAATCCTAATTTAGCAAGTAGAGCCTTTCCTCTTTCCTCTATTAAATCA
>MIZB01000115.1_pt1 | contig 10793 bp, 7 predicted proteins | sample 888171 | NCBI WGS metagenome assembly MIZB01 (sample SAMN05440186, study PRJNA335308) | marine metagenome | isolation source: marine water
AATGTGAGATTTAAATTTAGATTTGGAACTGACTCAAGTGTAGAGGCCTATGAAGGCTGGTATATTGATAATATCGAAGTTAGTAGTGGAACTGAAACTCACTTTGAAGATGATTTTGAAGATGGGGATGGAGAATGGATGGCAGATGTTGTTGAAAGTGAATGGAATTATTATAGTAATAAATCATATTCAGGAGATTATTCATGGTACTTAGGTAATCCAAGTACTGAAACATATAGTGCATCACTAAATGATTCTTTAGAATCTCCTACTTTTGACATAGGTGAAGGATCTGAAAAATATGTGTCTGCAATGATTTGGTTTGCTATTGATGGTCCAAGTGATTTTGTCAATCTAGAAATCAATCAATCTGGAGAATGGGAAACACTGGAAATCTTTCCTGAGAATGATGGAGACTATTCAAGTGAATATGATGATGCTGATGAAAACGGATGGATATATGCTGAAAGTGATGTAAGTGAATATGAAGGTGATGTTTCATTTAGATTTAGATTTGAATCTAACACATTTACCCAACTTGAAGGATTATATGTGGATAATTTTGCAGTTTACAGTCTTCCACCCATACCAAATGACGTAGGTACTAAGGAACTAGATTCACCTGCTACTGCTAAACCCGGACGGGCCGTAACATTTACTTCTGAAATTTATAATTTTGGAACAAATGATCAAGATGATTTTGACATTAGAGGTACCGTGACAAGGGATGACGGAACTGAAGTCTATAATGAAACACAGACTATTGATATATTAGAATCAAAAACTAATTCCACATTAGAGTGGACCTGGGAAGGAGGCCCTGAGGGAACTTATACCATAAGAGTTGAAACACTTTTATCTGGAGATGAACGGGCTGGTAACAATCCAAAAGAAGAAAATATAGATATTGCTGAAAGTGGATACAATATTGCATTAGCAGTACAAGAACAAGCAAAAGATGTGTTATCTGGAGAATCTGTATCTTTCAATTTTACAGCTACAAATACTGGTGAAAATAGTGGTTACTATGACGTAACTGTAGATTCTGAACAAGAAGATGATTGGAAAATTATTTCACATGTAAGTTCTCTTTACCTCGCTGCAGGATCAAGTCAAAATTTTACAGTAATAGTTATTGCACCTACTCTAGAACCAAGTGGCAATGAACATGCATTTACTGTAACTGTAACAAGCAGAGATGATCCTGAAACTGAAGATAGTAGCGATATTTCTGCAACTCCATTTTATCATTCTCAAGAAGGTGGCGATAAAGTACTCTTGATTGATGCTAATTTTGGTAAAAATAATGGATATAATAATTATTACGACGTAGATAAGGTAGATAATCGCTTAAAACTTGCATTACAACAATATTTCACAGATGGGGAAAGTCGTGGTTACGATGTATATACTATGCCTTACGATAGCGAACTCGGAACTTATGGTGAATTGGGACCTTATCCTACTTTGGATTTAATGAGTGATTATGATGTCGTAATATGGACTCAAGGCGACCACAATCAACGAAATATTAGTAGTTGGGAAGAATGTATTAGTGATTACCTAGATGAAGGAGGGAGCCTGTGGATAATGGGTCAACAATTTTTGAGCGCCCTTAATGGAAGTGATGGTCCTAGAGAATCTGGTGATTTTGAATACGACTATTTTATGATAGAATATGTACGTAATAGCGCTGGAACTCCAGACCCACTGATAGGCGTAGAAGATGATGAAATATTTGGTGATGCTGAATATGATATGGGCGATACAAGCATATATTTTTCAGATTATGCTGACTGGATAAGACCTAGAGACGAAGCTATTGGGGCTTTCTACACAGATAGAAGTAATTGGTGGCATATCGTGGACACAGTTAGTGATCCAAATAGAAAAGCAAACAGCCCTACCCACTCTATGTGGATAGGTGATGAATCTAAGGGTGATGGTGAATATAGTAGCGGATGGGATTATTCCATATATACTTCCGAGGCATATACTCTAGGAAATGGGGCCCAGCTATCATTCCAACACTATTATGATACTGAAAGTGAAAGTTATGCATATGACGGAGGTAATGTTCAACTTTCTACAGATGACGGAGAAACTTGGGAAGTAATAGAACCTAACGGAGGATATCCTGGACAATCTGTTAGTGGATTGGATGGCGAACCTGGATACTATGGGCAATCTAGCGGATGGGTACAGGCTACCTTCGATCTTTCCAATTTTTCTGGTGAAGAAGTGAAACTAAAATGGAGATTTGGTGCAGATGGAGTTATTGACGCTTATGAAGGCTGGTACTTTGATGATGTTGAACTGACTTCTAACGGAGGAACTACAAGCCATCTATCTGATGATATGGAAAGTGGAATGGATAACTGGAATGATGCTGCTCAAGTTTTCAATATGTCATTACATTATGAAGGCGATTACAGACTAATTGTATCTCCTTTCACTTTTGGAAAAGTTAATACATCTAATGATCGTGAAGATATGGTGGGAAGGGCTCTCGATTGGTTGAGAGCATCCGCTGCTGCTGATGATATTGGAGTAAAAGTACTCAAGTTAGAAAGCGATACAAAAGAAAATTCAACCATTCTCTTTTCCAGTATAATCAAAAACTATGGATCAGATACTCAGGCTGCAATAGATGTCAAAGCTACCGTTTTAGATTCTGAAGGAAACGAAATATGGACTAATAATCAACAGATTACTGGCCCATTAGAGTCTGGAGAAGAAGAAACATTAGAATGGAACTGGGAAAGTAATAATCCTGGTGAATATTCTATCATTGTAGAAACGACAAAAGAAGATGAAAATCATAGAAATAATGATAAAGATATTAATTTAGATATTGAAATGATACACATACCTGAAATTTCGACTTTTAATGAAGATAAAGAAGGAGAACCTGGGGCAAAGTTAGAATTTAATATTGTTCTCAAAAATAAAGCCTCTGGAACGGATACATTCTATCTCGATATGGCTGGCACTGCAGAAGAATGGGGTTCCATGACAAATCAAATGGAAATGAAAAGTAATGAAAGTAAGGATGTTGAACTCCAGATTACAATCCCTGATGATGCTGAATATGATTTATATGATTTAACTATTATTCTTAGTGCTGGAGATGTTACAGAAACTTTAGAATTAACCATAGATGTAACTGATGATCCAACAAACTATGAAGTAGAAATATCAGTAAGTCCGACAAATGCTGACTCTGTAGCGGGTCAAGATGTAGAATTTAGTGTAACTATATTTAACAAAGGTGATGAATCTGATACATTTGATTTAGAAGTATTAGGCGATGAAGAATCATGGGTTGATTTTGAAGAAAATGGAATATATATTGGAGCTGATGGTGAAGCTACAGTTAATGGAATAATTACTATCCCTGATGATCAAGATGATGGAAATGTATACATTGAGATAGTAGCTACATCAAGAGGAGATGAAACTGCACAAGACGATAAAACAATTAGAGTCTCTGTAGAAGAATTGGAAACTGGTGTAACCCTAAGAAGAGAAGGGTCTGGATTAAGAACCATAGCACCCGGTGAAAATGACATTATTGAATTTAATGTATTAAGTGATGGTAATGGAAAACAAACGATAGAAGTAACTGCTGAAAGTGAGGCTGGAAATTGGGTCGTTTTGAACCCTGCAACATTTGATTTAGACATTGAAGAATCTAAAATTTTAACTGCAACGATAAATGTTCCATTAGGCACTTCTGATGCAACGTATCGTCTAGAAATACTAATTTTTGATGATAATGGTAATGAGTTAGCAAAATCTATATCTAACATTGTAGTACAAACTCCAATTGAAGAAATACAAAATGTTTCACTTTGCTTTGCGGATTTAAGTAATCTGTGTATAGGTTCAGCTAACTTTGAAATAACTATTGAATCTGCAAAAATACAAACTGCTTCTACTGGATTCATTATAGAAAATAAAGGAACAACGGACGTAGATGTCGCTCTTGAATTGATAATGCCTGACGGATCTAAAGATAGTGATCTCTACTTTGATGAAAATAGTAAAGAGTGGAGAGTCGCTATTTCTCCATCAGACACTAAGTTATATCCTCTAAAAGTTAACGCAGGGGAAACTCTAGATTGGGGTGCCTTAGCTGTTATTGCAAGAGAAGTTTTACCTGGAACATATACTTACACTTTGAATATTTTGTCTGCAACTGAAGCTGCAAGTGGAGAATATGTCTTTGATGTACTAGACCAAATTACACTAACTATTACTGTAGAAGGTGATGTTGTTTCTGAAGAAAGTACATCTGAAGGCGAGGACTCTTTACTACCTGGACCTTCATTTATGTCAATTGTTGCGCTATTAGCATTAATAGTTTACAGAAGAAAACACTAATCAAAATAATTATTTGAGATTAGGATTGGTAAAAGCAAAAAATAAACTAGATATAACATAAAGGCAAAAGGCCACAATGTTACCCACATTGCTTGTTCTAAATATCTAAGCACTATTGTTAATATTAAAACAATTAATCCAAAAAGAATAGGATATTTGAATTGCTTTCTAGCTTTAGCATAAGGTATCGTTGACGCAGTCAACAAAGATACTAAGCCTATAGACAATGGAATTACTGAATTATGATAATCATTAACTAGTGAATACTTAACAGATAATACTACAATAAACATTGCTAACCCTGGTGAAGGTAAACCTAAAAAATACTCATTATCTCCTTGATCACCTATTGTAAAGTTAGCCAATCTAATAATGCTTAAAATAGCAATTAGTAATGCTGAAGAAATCGCTATAATATTATCAATATTATATCTAAAATTAATTTCAAAATCATCGTTGAAAATATCTATTGCAGGACCTCTATCTAAATTATAATATAGGGAATAAACTAAAATGGATGGAGCTATGCCAAAACATATCGAATCTGATATTGAATCTAAATATTTGCCATAATGATGCTTGGTACCAAATTTACGAGCTAAAGCCCCGTCCATTCCATCTATGATTGCACAAAATGGTAAAATTAACATAGCTACAATGAAACTTTTCTCACTGCCATCTATTATGTATGTTATAGCTAAGAAACCTAAAGACGCACTAATTAATGTCGCTATGTCTGCATAGGATATCAGAGTTAAGGGCCTAAAAATCTGTCTTAAGTTAAACATTACTTACTCCTCACTTTGAGTTGCTTGTAACTTTGATAGTATACGTTTAGGAACTTCAAAAAGTTTTTCAGTTACTGACAATGAAGACATAGGTGTGTATTCTGCCAATTGTTGCCCAGCTAACACTTTATCTCCTTTTTTAACGGAAAGGTTTATTCCAGCAGATTCAAAGGATAAATCTACACGTGAGCCAAAATGTATTAAGCCTATTCTCTCTCCTTTGATTACTTCTGTATTAGGTTTAATATAACTAACAATTCGCCTAACTAAAACTCCCGCTATCTGAATTACTTTCATAACTCCAATAGATGTTTCTATCTTAGTCATCAAACGTTCATTCTTATCTGAGTCCTTAGAGAAAGCTGGGAGATATCCTCCTGACTTGTGCTTTATGGAAAGAACTCGTCCGTCAAATGGAGATCGGTTTACATGAACGTTATGAATATTCATAAAAATGGAAAGATAAACCATTCCTTTTCTTATTTCTGCTCTTTGTACAAGACCATCTGCAGGACTAACAATGCCTGATTCAATTTTCCTTTTAGGATCTCTGTAAAAATATAACAAAAACAAAGAAATTAACAATAAGATTATTGAAACAACATACATGCTTTCAAGAGGAAGATTAGAATCAAAACCTTGCTCTTTAACTGGCTCTGCAAAAAAACCAAACGGGAATAAGACTAAACCTGTAACTAATACATATACTACTTGAGAGGGCATCCCTTTAGCAAAAGGAAGCCCCCGAAGCCCTTCTGGAGCTTGTCTGGTCGGTAAATCAATCACACCTAATATCGAATCTTGCATTTCAGGTAAAAAATGAAATACAGCTATCGCTAAAAATATCAAGGCAATTAAACTTCCTATCTTCCCTAAAATCCCGTGTGCATAAAAGAAAGTGTCATCGCCCCAAACATGCTCATATGTCAACCAAATTACAACAGCATTTCTAATTAAATTTAAAAGATAAATTGCAGGAACAGTAGCAAGAAACGCATAAAATCTTCTATCTGCAGGCGCTTTAGTACAAACAACTCCTCCAACAAAAATTATCATACTTTGCAAAGCTGTGCATGCCAATACAATCGTGACTGAAACTGAATCGGGATTACGCCATTCGTCACCTTCAATTGATATTTGAACTTCTTGATGCTCTGAGGCTGGCCTGTAATATTTTGAACCATCTCCATAATCTAAGGAACCTAATGATGTTGGAATATCAAATGAATTCAATATCCATATTGATTGTTCTGCAACTACTTGGATTAACCAACCTGAAAGAAGTGGAACCCTTTCTACAAAAAAGTAAATTCCACCTGCAACAACTGTCATTGCAGCTAACCATCTAAGGGGTTCATACTTGGCATTCCAGCGTATACTGAGATATTCATGAATTGCTAAATAACCAAAAAATGGCATTGCTAATGCACAAAAAAAACCATTTGCAGGATCATTAATCAGAATATAATGCTCTACTTGTATCCACCAAAAGAAACCAAGAAGTAACCAACCTATTATGTTCAGATTATGGCCAATTTTAACTGGAAATTTCTTACCAAAAAGAATATGGGCCTTACTTGAGAAAAAATAACCCAATGATAAAATAATCAAGGAACTGATGACGAGAATTTCTGCAAGTATCGATAAATCACTAGCCATCAATTTACAGTAGAACCGTTCTAGAAAAAACCTAAGGTCTTCTTTCTAACCACTTCTGGGCCTCTGAATATGAATCTAAACTACCAATATCATACCAATTCCCTTTGAATGATACGGAGTAAACTGAGTTACGTTTAACGTTCCAAGCTAAGAAATTACCCATGGCATCTCTATCTCCGCCTTCATTAATATATGAGAAAAAATTAGCTATGCCTGATTCTGACAATAACCAATAAGCTGTTGCAGCCAATGTCGATGGAGGAGATAGAGGCTTTTCAACAAAATCCACAATCCTATTGTCTTCTAAGTCAGCTATGCCATATAGTTTTGCTAATTCTATATTTTCAACATCATAAAGGCCAATAACGTCTGCTTTAAATTTATTATAAACCGTAACCATTTTTGTTAAATCAAAATCTGACAAATTGTCTCCGCCTGCAATAAAAACGGGACCTCTTAAATTCTTATTTTTAAATAGAAGATTTAAAGCACCTAAGGCACCTAATTTCTGATCTTCGCTATCGCTATCTTCAACAAACAATTCTACATTTTTAGCTCTTACATTAGAATCTAAATACTCTTGGAATTGTGATGCAAAGAAGCTATTTACTGATACTATGATCCTATCAAAATCTAGATTATTCAAAGATTTTATAACATAACCAAGCATCGGTTTACCTGCGAGATTAAGTAGTTGTTTAGGTTTATTCTTGGTTAATGGCCACATTCTTTTGGCAAATCCACCTGCTAGAATTATTGCGTCCATTAAAGATCTATTTTGCCGCCAGACATTAGCTGCTGTAGTGCATCATCTGCAGCTGAATCTAATTTCTTTGGATTGTATAACTCGTCCTTTATATTTTTTCTGTGATCTTTGACTACTTTCCATCTTGCTTGTCTCTCTTCTGTAGCTGTTTTCCTGTGTAACTTCAAAGCTTCTAGCATTTCCATAGCTTTAGAATGTTGATTATCTGCTTTTTTACGGACGTTAACAAATTCTTTATGCTTCTTATCAGCTTCAGTAGACAGATGTGAAGCTTCCTTCATTAGATTACTTACTTTTTTATATATTTTTTTATTAAGTTTGGCTAAAATTATAACTTCACTATGTACTTCATTAGCCTTGGAAAATTCAGAATCAATTTCAGTATCTAATTCAGAAACTTCAAGATTTAAATGTTCTTGAGTTGCAAGATCACTTTCTTGATCGCCTAAACTTCGCCTGAGTATTCCTAATTTTTCCATTACTTCTCTTTCCTTTGAAATTGGCATCTCCGTTGTTTCTCTTCGCCTTTCTAAATTCAAAATTTCAGAATTAAGTGCCTGAACTGTATCTTTGAGAGATTTTCCGCCTTTTTTATTTCCTCTCTTTTGTTGCTTAATTGAAATTAATTGTTTAGCTTTTTCCTGCGCAGTATTTCTTACCTTTTGATGTGCGGCTTTAGCTGAAGTATTGGATTTCATTTCATCCCTATGCTTCATAATTTCTTCCATAATCTTACCTCTTTGATCATGTAAAGCATTTCGCTCGTCACGAATACTTCTAGCTTCGTCGTTAAAATTGTTGCGTTTTACTACGCAACTTTGAAAGCGTTCCTCAGCCAATTTAATTTCTGATTTTGGCTTTTGTTGTTGTCTAGATTTCTTTTGACTCATAACTAAATATGCCTCTAGGAATTTGTAAACCTCGAGCATATAATATAAAGCTGACTATTCAAACTAAAATGCAAACGGATTGAGTATTGAATATATTGATTTATCTACTGGACCAACATCTAATTGCATAGGTTCGCCTGTAAACTTTTCAACAACTTCCATGTATCTTGCCGACGCCTCAACTCTAAGATCATCAGTTAACTTAGGTGGTTTTCCTTTCCCAGTAAAACCCTTTTCTGAAAGCCAAGTTCTAACATATTCTTTATCTAATTTACGAGGCTCTTCCCCTTTCTCAAAACGGGCTTCATAGTCGTCTTTCATCCAATATCTGCTAGAATCTGGAGTGTTAACTTCATCCATCAACATTATTTTACCATTAGAAATACCAAACTCATATTTTGTATCTACAAAAATCATCCCGTGATCTGCAGCTCTGGCAACTCCTCTTTCATATAATCTCATTGAAATTCGTGCTAATTCTTTGTACAAACCCGGCTCAACTGCCCCTCTTTTGTATAACTCAGATGGAGCTACAGATTCATCGTGTTCACCCTGTGCAGCTTTAGTTGACGGTGTGATTATCGGGTCAGGAAATGCCTCGTTTTTACGCATTCCGTCAGGCAATTCATTACCACAAAAATTTCTATCTCCTTTATTGTATGCAGTCCATGCTGATGTTGATGTTACGCCAGTCAGATAACCTCTAACTACCATTTCCACTTGTATCGGTTCACATCTTTTAACTTTCCAGACATTCGGGTGTGGACGTCTGATTATGTGATTTGCTACTATATCTGCAGTTTCTCCAAACCACCAATCAGCTAATTCTACAAGAGATTGACCTTTGAAAGGTACTGTTCCTAGAACTTTATCAAATGCAGAAATTCTATCTGTAGTAACCATAGTAATGGTATCTTCATTGATATAATTGTCTCGAACTTTACCCTTGTATAACTCTCCCTGGTCATCAAAGTTCGTTCCTTCTAGCGCGTATTCTAATTGTTGTTTTATCAGGTCTCGGTCCATAAGCTATCCGCTCATTGGACAAGGGACTAAAAGAGCCTCTCCCATGTCAGTTTACTTCCATGCTTAGTAAAACTTTGAAGAATGCTGCTGGAAAGCTGTTTGATCCTCTTGCCAAAGTACTTGGTAAAATAGGAATTAGGCCAAATCACATCACAATCGCCGGTGTTGTTTTGACTATTTACGCAGCATGGTTACTTTATGGTCAAAATATTTATTATGCATTTCTAGTAGGAATGATTGCTTCACTATTTGATGGAGCTGATGGATTAGTAGCAAGAGCAACAAAAACAACTTCCATAAGGGGAGGTTATCTCGATGCAACCTTAGACAGATATGCTGACTGTATTGCTTTTAGTGCATTGATACTTTGCGATTGGATAAATCCCTTACCTATTGAATCTTTAGATTTTATTTCTGGACAAATGTGGGCAATGGCTGCCATGATTGGGGCTTTTCAGACATCTTATTGTCGTGCTGCAGCTGAAAGGTTAGGTGTATCGCAAGAAGGAATTGGCTTAATTGAAAGGCCTGAAAGATGGTTTATCTTAGGAATGGGATTGTTAATTGGACAGTTTATGAATGATGTCGAAACTATCATTACCATAGTTGTTGCAGCTTTAGCCGTTTTGGGAAATTTAACTGCTTTTCAAAGAATGAATCATTTTTGGAATGAGGCTAAAGATGAATAATGACTTTTTAAAAGAAGCATATCTCTCTTTTTTCTTTTTAGGAAAATCCCCTATTGCACCTGGAACCTTTGGAACATTAGGGGGCGTAGGAGTCGCATTCTTTGCAGTTAGTCTTTTTGGAAGTAATGCAGGATATCTGTTACTGGCTCTAATACCTGTGATGTATTATTTTGGGCTAATTCTAGCACCTTGGGCTGAGAAGAAATATGGAAATGATCCTGGAACATATGTACTAGATGAAGTTATTGGATATTTAGTAATCATTGCTTCTTTGAGTTTACTTCAATTTTCAATGGATGAACATAATTGGATATTATCCTTTACTTTATTTCGTATTTTTGATGTATTAAAATTGTGGCCAGCTAAAAACTTGGAAAGACTCCATGGAGGTCATGGCATTCTATTAGATGATATAGCTGCAGGATTTCAAACCTTAATTGTGATTCTTTTTATGGAAGGCTATGGGGCCGTTTAATTTTTATTCCGCTTTTAATCTACAACATTAGACTTTTATGACTACAGAAATCGAAATACAAGTTGGACTAAAATCAGGCATGGCTGATCCCGAAGGTGCTAACGTAAAAAAAGC
>MIZB01000232.1_pt1 | contig 10785 bp, 6 predicted proteins | sample 888171 | NCBI WGS metagenome assembly MIZB01 (sample SAMN05440186, study PRJNA335308) | marine metagenome | isolation source: marine water
TGGATAGTTTAAGTGGTGTTCCACCTTTTAGGAATATCGCTATTTTTGTAGAACAAAAGGCTTTTTCGTATGAGGCACCTCTGTAGAAAAACTTTAAAAGGTGGAACCAATACAAGGTATACCTATGGTATATCTAACAAGAAAGACCACACGAGGACAGCACTACTACTATCTCGTGAAATCTTTCAAGTATGACGGACGCGTTGAAAAGGTGCAACAGTACCTAGGTTCAGACGAACCTGATGAGTCTGAATTAGAACAACTTAAGCAAAAATATACAATAGATTTAGAATTAGCTGCAATCGAAAGAATGGCAATTATGTCATCTGAAACATACCGAACTCCTTATCTTGAAAAATCTGCTTTATTGGGCCTAGAACGAATGAGGTTTCTAAACAGAGCTTTACATCGTCTTGAAAGTCCAGAAGAACGTACACAAGAAAATATGAAGAACAGTGTTCTGAATATTAATGGAAATATGTCTCTTTCATCTGCACCTTTATCTATAGACAGTGTGGAAGCAATATTTGAACAGGATAGAGCGCCAACTGGCGTTCCACTTTCAAAAGTTCTTGAAGCTTTAGCATTAAGAAGATTACATGACGAAATCTCAGATCGGATTACGAGATTGGATAAAAAAAGTATACTGAGATTACATCAAGATTTATTTGAAGGAACTGGAAAAGGAGGGCTTCTTAGACAAGACTCGGCAAGTCTTCCGGGATCTGCGTTCATGCCTCCTCCCCCTATCCTAATCGAAGATGAACTAGAAGGGTTGCTACAATGGTGGCATGATCCTTCACCATTACATCCCTTTGAAAGGGCTATTCTATTCCATCACCGATTTCAGCAAGTTAAACCATTCGAATCTGGTAATGGTTTAGTTGGTAGATTAATCTTAGATGGTATGCTGGTAAGATTTGGATTATCAACCACAAGATGGCAAAAAGAAGACCGTTCCATTTATCTATCCGGCTTAGTAGCGGGAGACCGTGGGGATAGGACCAAGCTTATTGAAATATTCTGGAAGGCGTACAAAAAACAACACAGGCCTAGTGTTGAAGGGGGGAAAGATTCTTTGCGACTTTCACCACGCCAATCTCAATTGGAGGCCTTCTGATTGAGGCTTCTCGAACTTGAGTTCGAGAATTTTAAATCTTTCAAAGGCCACGTTACCGTCCCTCTCGGACCTGGGTTCACATGTATTACTGGACCAAATGGTTCAGGTAAATCAAACATAACTGACGCTATACTTTTCATTCTTGGTTCTAGATCCACTAAACTACTTAGAGCAAGGAAACTTAAACAATTAATTTATGGTTTCCAAGAAGGAAGTAAGAAAAAAACTGGACCAAAAGCCTGTAAAGTTTCAATGGTGTTTGACAATCGTGATCGGTTCTTAGCTATCGAAAAAGATCAGGTAACTTTTACCAAAGGAATACGATTAAGAGGCAATGACACAGTTACATATTATCAATTAGATGGAGTAAAATCATCTGCCGGGGAATTTGGAGCTTTATTCTCAAGAGCTGGACTTTATGCAACAGGATACAATATAATTCAACAAGGAGATGTGATTCAGACTTCTTTAATGTCTGGAATTGAAAGGCGTCGTAAGATTGAAGATGTTGCTGGAATAACTGCATACGACAATCGACTAAAAAGTACTCGGAGTGCTCGTAATTCAGTAGAAGCTGATTTAACTCTATTAAATGAACGGGCTAAGGAAGCAAAGCGAACTCTAAACCAATTGGAAAGAGAAAAAGAGGATGCGGAAAAATTAGAGAAGATTATAGAAGAAATAAAAGAAAATGAACTACTGCTTAGATTCCGTACCGTCCTTGATTTAGAAGCTGAAATCGAATCGCGAAGAGATGTTGTTGAGAAATATGCCGGTGAATTGGTTAAACTAGAAAAAGAGCAAGAAAAAAGAAGCACCGAAATTAAAGAAAATCAAAAACAATTCGAAGATGTTGAGAATACCATTGCCGTATCTGGTGGAGACAAAGCTCGTGAATTACAAGAAGAATTGGACAAAACTAGAGTAGCTCATGCATTAGCTGAAAGAAATGCAGAAAAAGCTCGTGAAGAATTAGAATTGTTAGAAAGTGGTCGTAAAGTCTTGAATGAAGATTACAAAGAATCATCAAAAGATTTGAAGGGATTAACACAGGATTTAGATAAAGCAACCAAAAAAGTCAAAAAACTTGAAAGTCAAGTATCAGCAAAAGTAACTAGACTGAGTGAATTAGAAGGTGCTGCCGCCAATAATTCTGAAGCTGTTACGACACAAAGGGATGAATTAGAAAGCCTAAGAAAAGATGCAGGAGAATTGGAGATGCAGAAGCATAGGCTTGAAGGTGAAAAGGAGCAACTTGAAATTCAGTTAACAAGTGCTGAAGAACAGATAGTTCGATCAAAACAATGGTTAGAATCTGTAAAAACAGATGCAAAAGAAGCCGATTTTCAACTTAAGGATTTAGAAGTTGGAAATGAATCGGCTGCAAAAAATTTAGATAACATAAAAACTAAACATAATGATGTTCTTAGGACCATCGAATCGCACCAAAAGAGATTGTCAGAACTAGAGGCGAAACTCAGAAATGATTCTATGCAATTGGCTTCACAAGAAGCTGCACAAAGAGCTAGAGAAGAATTTGGCGGATATACAAAAGGTGTCAAAGCACTTTTACAATGTCGAGACGAAAGAAAATTGAGAGGGATAATTGGTACTATTGCTGAATTAGGACGAGTTGATGAAAAATATGCCACGGCCTTGGAAATTGCTGCTGGAGCTAGATTACAATCAATTGTAACTGAAGATGATGAAGCTGCGGCTACCGCTATTGAATTCTTAAAACGAAACAATATTGGACGGGTGCGTTTCTTGCCACTTAACAAGGTTCATTCATACAAACCGAGTGCACATGCTCTCTTGGTATCAAAGAAAGAAGGTGCCTTAGGCTTTGCACAAGATTTAGTTAAATTTGACTCGCGTTACAAAGATGTTTTCGGTAATGTTTTCGGAGATACAGTCATAATGAAAACTTTAGGAAAAGCTAGAGAATATCTAGGTACAAGTCGAATGGTTACGCTTGAAGGTGAATTACTGGAAAGTGGAGGGGCATTGGTTGGAGGCTCGGCTCCAAGAATTGGAATTCATTTTGGTACTTCTGAAAGAGATAACATAGATGAATTATCCAATAATATAAGAAAAATAGAGACGGAAAAATTGCAATTGTCTTCACAGCTTGGTGAATTACTAGAAGAAGCTGGCCAATTGGCCACTGTTAGACAAGATTTAGAAAGTGAAAGAGCTGCATTCCAAACTAGAGTTACAGATTATGATGGGAGAGCTGGAGAAGTCAAAAAACGACTTGATGAAGCTGATGATGCTGTGAAGATTCGTGAAGGCGTTATGGAGGCCTTACAAGGCGAAATTATAGAGAGAACAGGATTGTTAGAGACCTTAGAAAAAGATATTGAAAAAGTGGCAAAGCTTATTGGAAAATCTACACAGAATTTACAGGCCGTAGCAGGTGGAAAAACATCCAAAGTTATTAGTGAATTACAGATTAGCTTAGATGAAATTCGTGAGGAATTCTCCACGGAACAAGCCAGTTTAGCCTCATTGACTGCCAAAGTGGATGCGATAAAAACAGAAGTAGGGCGTCTCAAAGGAGAATTAGAACTTAATCAGAATGAACAAAAGGAATTACAAGAAACTCGCAAAACAGAAACAAGTAATACCAAAACTTTGGAAAAGAAATTAAAGGCTCTAAGAAAAGAAGAACAGGTGAAATTCAAAGAATTGAAAGGTTTGAGAGATCAGCGCGACGAATTACACGATTTATTAACGGATTTGAGAACTGAATTAGCTTCTAAACAAGAATTGCGCATAAGCCGCAAGCATGCAATGGATGATTTGAAAGTTGAAATCGCAACCAGAGAACCTAAATTGGTGGAGGCTCAAAGCCGTATTCCTGAGGGAACAAAGAAACCACAAGCCGTACCAAGTCGAGAAAAGCTGGAATCAGGTAAAGAAATATTAGATAGGAATCGAAATAGGCTTGGAAATGTGAATATGTTGTCTTTAGAGCATTATAGACTGGAAGCTGATAGATTTGATGAAATTAAAAAGCATAGAAAACAGTTGAATGAAGAAGTTCGACGTCTAGACAATCTTGAAAAGAAGATATCTGAGAAAAAAGAATCGAAATTCATGGGAGTCTACAATAGCATTGGTGAAAGTTTCAAAACATCTTTCAAAGAAATAACTGGTGGTGGAGAAGCATGGATTGTATTAGAAAATGAAAAGTCACCGTTCGAAGGTGGTGTTACAATTAAGGCTCGAATGCCACGTAAGAAATTATACCCTGTGGAAGCACTTTCTGGAGGAGAAAAATCATTGGTATCAATGGCTTTCATATTTGCTATTCAAGGATATGATCCAAGTCCATTCTATCTATTAGATGAACCTGACCAGAATTTAGACGGTGTAAATACTGAACATATTGGAAGGGCGATTGCATTACAATCACAATTTGCTCAATTCCTAGTTGTTAGTCTACATCATGCCGCCCTAAGAGAATCAGACAACGTTATTGGAGTCTTCATGGGTGATGATGGAGTATCTCGTCTACATCAAATTAGAGATGTTGATACGTTCTTGTCATCTTTACCTGTTGAAGCGGAGGTTGGTGCTTGAGTCAAGTCGTTAATCACTTAATTTTCCATAAGGCAATGATTGGTGTCGATTCCGAAAAAATAGATCAATATATCGAACTTGCGTCAGGAGTAAGTTCTACTGCTGAAGTTTCCACAATAGAAGACCCATTCACCCGAAGTGTGACGCTTCTTTTCATGTTGGTGAAAGAACATGGTTTGGATCCCTGGTCTTTAGACCTTAAACATATGATTCATGAATACCAAAAACATGCTGTAAAAAGTGATGATTTGGATTTGCCTTTAGCTGGTTCCGTATTAGGCTGGGCTTGGGACGTTCTAAAACTTAGAGCGACTGGTGCTATAGAAGCCACTGAACCTATACCAGAACCACAACCTGAATGGGTTGACTTTGACTTCGGTTGGGAACCAACTTATGCCGAACAATTAGAAGATTCTTCGGAACCTCCTATTGAAGAAAGTGTACATTTCCAAGGAGAAAGACGTGTTACTTTGATGGAATTAGTAGGAGCACTAGAAGATGCACGCAATTTAGAAACAGAGCGGAAAGCTAGATTAGAAAGAAGAAAGCAATTGAGAGAAGCACGTGAATCTGTGTTAACAGAAGTTGCAGAAAGATTGGGGGAAAAATTACACCATGATGATCCAAGTCAGTACAAAGAAAAGGTATGGCAAAAAATCAGTGAATTTAATGGAAAACCAATACCAATTAGTGATCTCTTGGATAGACCTGAAAAGGCAAGTGTAGTTCGTACATTTGTAGGTTCCTTATTTTTAGCCCGTGAAGGTCGAATAGACATTATTCAAAAGGACTTAGAAAGTCATAATATTTATGTTAAAAATTTGGAGAGTGCTGGATGAACGAATTAATGGCGGTTGAGGCTGCATTATTCTCAGGTGGAAAAGCCCTAGATGCGACGGAAGTTGCTGAAGCAACCGGACTTTCAAGAAATAAGGCACTTGGAGCATTGGATTCCTTGGTTGAACTTTACAAAACTCGGGAAGGTGCTTTGGAAATTGTAAAATTAGGACACAAATATGCATTACAACTAAAAACGGAGGCTGTAGAATATGGTAGAAGGCTGGCTCCACAAGAAATACCCTCATATCTTCTAAGAACTTTGGCATTAATAGCTCATGAACAGCCTATGCTTCAGAAGGAATTAAAGCGTAAATTGGGTGATAAAGTATACGAACATGTTGGTGAGTTAGTAGAACTGGGAATGATACAGCGTGACAGGAAAGGACGAAGTTTTGAGTTAAACGTAACTCCTGCATTTATGGAATATTTTGGAATAAATGCTGATAATCAGAATGAACTTAAGTCTTATTTGGAACAAGCTTTGACCAGTTAATGAACAGTCCTGGGCTACTTGAATTAGTTGTTATTTTATTTTTAGCATGGGCATTCTTAGGACCGCAAAAAATGATGGAAGGTGCAAGATCTCTTGGAAAAGCATACCGCGAATTTAGAGGATATGCGACGTCTACGCCTCTAGGAAGCGATGATGTTACAGAAAAGGAAAAGGTTCGTTCGTCTGCTGAAAAATTGGGAATTGACACTGCGGGAATGAATCAAAACGAAATTAAAACTGCAATGTTAGAAAGACTGTCCGATGAATAAACCATAATGTCTAAGACATTATGTCACAACTTTGATATAGTTGGCTTTGTCCATTACCTCTGTGAATCCAGTAAGAGCAGTAGCAATAGCTATGATATTTTTTCTGTCAGCTATTGCCCCAGGAATAAATGTTGAAGCTGCAAATAATGCAAGAACTGATACCGATACTGGATACTTAAGCGAAAAATGGCATACGGGTTTGGGAACTGGAATTGGTGCTCTAAACTCGATTAAAAGTGCAGATATTGACAATGATGGAGAAGACGAACTAATTTTTGGAAATTCCCAAGGATATGTTCATGTTTTAGACTGGGATGCTAGCAATGATGGTTGGCATGAAACATTCCAAACCGTTGACATGGGCGGCCCTGTTAAAGGAATGGAAATTGCCCAAATAGATGATGATGAGCAATTAGAAATTGCAATTGGTTACAATTGGAATGCAGATTCGGGGAAAGTGAAAATTATTGACGGAATCTCGCTACTTGCTGAAACAAACTGGTCTTCAGGTGTTTCTTGGTCACATACACAATGGACTGAAGGATGGCCCTATGGATTAGCCATGGGTGATCTTGACGGGGACGAAAAAGCCGAATTAGCAATGAGTGGTGATCGTGGATTCTTATGGGTTGTTGACACTGATAAACCTGAAATTTATGTTGGACGAGACATTACCTATGATGAAGCTGAGTGGTATGTTGATGTTGGAGCGCAAACAGGCGGTAGCACCTTAGAAAATACATGGGGACTGACTTTTGGCCAGTTCGATGAGGATGAGGCTACCGAAGTTGCTGTAGGAAGTAAACAAGGCTGGATTGCAGTCTTTGATGGTGAAACTGAAGAACTTCAATGGAAATATGATATGGATGGCAGTAGCGGGGCTGACAGTCTCTGTTACAGTCTAATTTCAGCTGATTTAGACGGTGATGATATTGATGAATTGGTTGTCCCACAACAGAACAAATTAACTATATTTATGGATGGGGACAGAGATGTAAGAATTGAGGATACTAGCGTCAAAAGTGGTTATGGTTTAGCTAACCAAAATTTATTCGGAAATGATAACGAAGAATTAGTTGTTGCAGATGGTAGTGGTAAAATCAGAATAATGGGATTAGATGGTTCAAGTTTGACTACTTATCAAGAATGGAGCGGAGGCTATCCTATGAACACTGGTGGTGGAGTAACGGTCTCAATGAATGGACATGACAATCCTTGGGTTGTGCATGGTGGTGATGCAGGAGTAGTACGTGCTTGGGAAATTACATCTCAAAATACTCATGAACTGGCATGGACGAGTGAAGCTGGTGAAAATGATAATTTACTGCATAGTTTGGAAGGCGGAAAAAATTATGGTGTCGCTATGGGTAACTTAGACGATGATGATAACTTAGAGATTGTTGTCGGTTCTGGTTCTGGAAGAGTTTATGTTTTTGATGGTAATACTCATGAAACACAATGGGTAAGTCCTGTTCTTGACAAACTACCGATTGGTGTAGCTATAGGGGACCTCAATAATAATGGAGATAATGAAATTGCAATTACTACTGGATTACCAGCAGAACCAAAGGGTGAAGATGGAAATGGTGGAGAAGGATATTTCTATGTCTTTGAGAAAGATGGAAATGACTTCACTCAGGCCTTCAAAAGTGATGATATTGATGCTGCATATGGTCTAACTATTTCGGAACTGGATGGATCTACATATCCTGAAATCGGAATCGGTACAGGCTACTTAGAAATTATCTCGGCAACTGCAGGAACTACCGAACTTCATGGTGCAGTCAAAATTTGGGGATATGGGGGTTCAAGTTATTCGCAAGAATGGACCTCAGGAAATATTGGACAAATTGTTGGAGGAATTGGAAGTGGTGATCCGGATGATGACGGCGATAATGAGCTCGTTATTGGAACCGGTGGAGATGAAAGAGAAAGCAGTGAAGAAAATGCTGAAGTCAGAGTTTACCACCGCGTAGGAGGAAGTTATTCCTTAGACGGTTCGGTGATTAACCCAGGAAGATTCAAGGCATATGGAATTGCTGTTGGAGATGTTAATGATGATGGGCAAGATGAGATTATTGTAGGAACTGGAGAAAAAGGAGAGAATAAACCCAAATTAGCCATTTATGATGGTAGTACTCACGCTGAAGAATATTCTAAATCTGTAGATAGTAACTCAGTTTGGGGGGTTGCTACTGGTGATTTTGATAGTGATGGAGAACCCGAACTGATATACGGCACTTCTGGAGGAGAATTGTTCGTTTACGACGGAGTAGAACCTAGCTCTTTCGAAGCCAAAACTAGTGCTTTATCTGGAAATGCAGGACATTATGGCGGAATTGCAATCGGAAATGTAGACAATGAAGGCGCTATGGAAATGGCGGTTGGAAGTGAAGCTTACTTATGGTTGTTTACTACAGAAGGGCAGACAAACAAACCTGATTTAGCAATTGAAGGAAGCGAAATAACCTATTTGCCTGAAAATCCAGATGAGGATGAAGATATTGTGATTAATATGAGCATCGTAAATTATGGCGGTGCTGATACTACAAAATGGAGAGTTAAAGTCTATGATGGTGATCCTGATGCTGGTGGAAAGAAAATTACTGAATTTAGTTGTGATGCTACAGAAGAAGACCAGCGTGAGGGATGCAAGGCCCTTAGCAGTGGTGAATCTGCATTTTTCGAAGTAACTTGGTATGGCATTCAAACTACTCCTGGTTATCATGAAATTTATGGATTAGCAGAAGATACAAATCAGCCTAGACAAGAAACACGGTTCAGTAACAATAAAGATTTTACAACAATTGAAATTGAAGAAATACCAAATGATAAGCCTGTTATTTCAGCCTCTATTGACAAAACTATCCTGTGGGTCGATGAATCAGCCCGTATTGATGCTGGTAATTCATACGATAATGAAACCACGGATGGCGACCTTGATCGAACTGATGGTGAGGCTGATTTAACTTATAGATATTATTTTGATAATGGATGGACTTCGTGGGTTGGGGACTACACATGGGATGTAAGTTTCTCAACACCTGGTGACAAAGAAGTCATTGTTATGACAAGGGATGAACGCAGAAAGGAATCTGATGAGAAAACTATCGCGATAGAAGTTAAAGCAAATACCCAACCTGTAGCTGTACTGGTTGCCAATATAACTGAAGTTCTAGAAGACAATTTCATTACTTTTGATGTAAGTGAGTCATACGACCCTGATGCTCGAGCTGATTTGGAATATCGTTTCAGTTTTGGAGATAATGTATATTCTGATTGGGTCAAAGAGGGGCAAACTGTTCGACTTTACCGTAATGCATTCTTTACCGGGTCCAATGGGGGAGAATTACAACAAGATAGTGGTGAAGAAGTATTAAGAGATAATTTTGGAATTATACGTGTTTTTAGACTGATGAATGGTTCTAATCCTTCTATTGCTGGATTAGGGCTTAGTGATGGGCTTTACTTGTTAGAAGTTATAAACAGTCAAGTAACGTCTAACGGGTACAATTATTCCTTACCTAAAAATACAGTAAATGATAATTCGGATTTCGCTGAACAGAAAATTTACAGTGCACAATTAATGGCTCGTGAATTATCTGAGAGTGGCGCTGATGATGTACTAGCAAGTAGTTGGTCTAGTTCATTAGCAATCACAGTTATGAAACCTGAGAATTTAGAACCTGTCGCAATGGCCCAAGCTGGAATTTTTATTAACGGAGAAAGTAGCATTTGGAGTGACATTATCAAGAACGCCAAGACTGGAGATGAGATTACCTATTCTGGAGCTAACTCATATGATCCTGATGGGGAAATAGTTGAATATTCTTGGAGAATGCTTGACTCACAAGGATTGGCAATCAATCTTCTTGGAGATAAAAATGAAAAAAGTTTCAAAAAAATATACAATGAACCTGGAACATACACTTCAATTTTGACCGTAACTGATAACCGAGGAGCGGAGGACACATGGCAAGTTACTGTTACTGTCAGTAAAAGTGGCAACTATGACGAAGAAAACGATGAAGAAGGATATAACAATACCATGCTACTAGGAATAGCTGGTGCTATTGCTATTGTTGGAATTGCTGCAGGTTTACTAAGTAATAAACTTGGAGTTTTTGGTGGTGAAGGTGAGGAAGATATCTTTGAAGATTTTACACCAGGTCCATTAGAATTGAATTGTCCTACATGTAATGGTTTGATTTCAATAACAACTACACAAAGGCCTATCCAAGTTGGTTGTCCAATGTGTCAATCTCAATTTGTAATTCGTGAATGAGCCTTTCTTTAGGTAATCTAGAACTAGATGGCAAATGCCATGTTATGGGAATTTTGAATGTCACACCAGATAGTTTCTATGATGGTGGATGGCACTTTGATTTAGATAGTACTCAAAAAAGAGTAGAAGAAATGATTACAGAAGGAGTTGAAATCATTGATATTGGGGGCGAATCTACTAGGCCTGGTTC
>MIZB01000060.1_pt1 | contig 10696 bp, 11 predicted proteins | sample 888171 | NCBI WGS metagenome assembly MIZB01 (sample SAMN05440186, study PRJNA335308) | marine metagenome | isolation source: marine water
ATCAATATACAATACGCAGTGATAGGAGAGATGATTTGAGGAATTTTTTACTGGAAAGGAAAATAAACACAGGAATTTATTATCCTACATTGTTGTACAATTATCTCCCAATGTCTTCTTATCAATCTTCTTGTCAAAATGCTGAGGCCTTAATTAAGGAAGTTCTAAGTTTACCAGTACATCCTGCACTTTCCGATTCAGATGTTTTTGAAGTAATATCCTCAATAAAAGCTTTTTTCAAGGAATAATTTTGGTATTTTTTATTTTTTAGCCATATGGGGTCATAATTTTAGGCATAACTTTATACATTTTGCTCAAATAGGATAGTTGAGGTCGTATTTTGTCAAATTCATTTCCAAGATTAGGTAAGCCAGCTCCACTTTTTGAGGGTGATGTAGTTAGGTTTGATTCAAGAAAGAAGCAAATATTTTTTGATACAATTTCATTAAATAAAATTATAGAAGAAAAAAAATGGTCGGTTCTTTTTTTCTACCCTAGAGATTTCTCTAGCTTATGTCCAACAGAGATTCATTCTTTTAATCGTAGGATTAAGGATTTTGAGAAAGCAAATTGCGTTTTAGTTGGTTGTTCAACAGATTCAAAGAATTCGCATATGGCTTGGATGGAAAAGCCTCGCACTAAGGGAGGAATAGACAAATTGTCTTATCCGTTAATGGCAGATCCTTCATTAAGAATTGCAACGTCTTATGGCGTTCTCCAAAGAGATTTAGGGCAGGCTTTGAGAGGGACTTTTATCATAAATGATGAAGGCATCTTATTGTCAATGGCTGTAAATCCGGCTTGGATTGGACGTAGTGTAGATGAAACGGTTCGAACGTTGCAAGCTTTACAATCTGGGAAGGCTTGTCCAGCAGGCTGGAGGCCTGGCAGAAAAACTCTTTGAGTGCTAAAATTAGCGTTTGTTTGTGAGTTATACTTAAAAGCCCTTTTCCATCTGTACAAAGAATATTATTATGCCCGAAAAATCAAAGGACTATAAAGCAGATCAAATTCAGGTACTGGAAGGACTAGAGGCAGTACGTAAAAGACCCTCAATGTACATAGGATCTACAAGTGAAGCAGGCTTACATCATTTAGTTTACGAAGTAGTGGATAATTCAGTTGATGAAGCAATGAATGGTCATTGTGATTCTATAGATGTAGTACTACACACTGATGGTTCCTGTTCAGTAACCGACAATGGAAGAGGAATTCCAGTAGATCCTCATCCAGTTTACAAAGTTCCAGCAGTTGAGATAGTAATGACAAAACTCCATGCTGGAGGTAAGTTTGACAGCGACACATACAAAGTTTCAGGCGGTCTACATGGAGTAGGAGTTTCAGTAGTCAATGCACTTTCGATTAAAGCTTCAGTTGAGATTCACAGAGATGGGGGAGTTTACACACAATCATACAAAAGAGGTAATTTAGCAACGGATCTGAAAAGAATAGGTGATAGTGATAAAAATGGTACTTGTGTTCGTTTTACTCCGGATGATTCTATTTTTGAAACTGTAGATTTTGATTATCAGATTCTAAGATATAGGCTTAGAGAATTAGCCTATCTTAACGCAGGGATTACTATAAATCTCAGAGAGGATGTAGAAAACGGTAAATCAGATAAGTTTTTCTACGAGGGAGGTATCTCAGAGTATGTTAAATTCTTGAATAAGGGTAAAACTTCTTTGATGTCAAATCCGATGTTTGTTACTGGTGAAAAAGATCAGATACAAGTGGAAGCAGCACTCCAATGGACTACTGCTTTCAGAGAAAATATACACACATTTACAAACAATATTGCAACTCGAGAAGGCGGTACTCATTTATCGGGTTTGAAAACCGCATTAACACGTACAATAAACAGCGTTGCCAGAAAGAGAAAGCAATTAAAGGAAAAGGATTCAGCACTGGAAGGTAATGATGTTAGAGAAGGTTTAACTGCGATTTTATCTATTAAAGTTCCAGATCCTCAGTTTGAGGGACAAACAAAGACTAAATTAGGCAATTCAGAAGTCAAAGGCATTGTTGATAAGATTATGACAGAAGCATTATCTAATTATTTTGCTGAAAATCCAACAGACACACAAATAATTATTTCTAAATGTATACAAGCATTTCAGGCACGTGAAGCTGCAAAGAAAGCAAGGGACTTAACTAGACGTAAAGGAATTTTAGAGGGAGGGGGCCTGCCAGGTAAATTGGCAGATTGTCAAAGTAAAGATCCATCGGAATCTGAACTATTTATTGTAGAGGGAGATTCAGCAGGTGGCACAGCTAAGCAGGGCAGAGATAGAGCAACGCAGGCTATTCTACCATTACGTGGTAAAATATTAAATGTTGAAAAATCTAGAATTGATAAAATATTAGCAAACAATGAAGTTATGGCCTTAATCACAGCAATGGGTTGTAGCATAACAGGAGTTGAAGAAGAGGATAAGTTCGAGTTGGATAAAGCAAGGTATCATAAATTAATAATAATGACGGATGCAGATGTTGACGGCGCCCATATTCGCACTTTACTTTTGACTTTCTTGTATAGGCATATGAAAGGATTGATTGATGCAGGATATGTTTATGTTGCCCAACCGCCTTTGTATAAGGTTAGCAAAGGTAAAAAGATGTCATATGCGTATGATGATGTACAATTAGAAAGATTATTATCAGAATATGGTTCAGGTAGTTCGGTTCAACGTTACAAAGGTCTCGGAGAAATGAATGCAATACAGTTATGGGACACTACAATGGATCCATCGAAAAGAACATTATTACAAGTTGAAATTGAAGATGCTGAATTAGCTGATAAAGCATTTGTTGAGCTTATGGGTGATGATGTTCAACCACGAAGAGAATTTATTGAAGCAAATGCTACAGCTGTAGCAAATTTAGATATTTAGTTCTTCCATAACTCTTGGAAAAGCTTCAGCAAATTTTTCTACTTCTGGTGTCGGTATTGAGAAAGATACTCGTATAAATTTTTCTCCAAATCTTGTAGAGACATAATTTCCAGCCCTCACAAAGATATCATTTTCGTATAATAGTTTATCTTGAACTGCCTGAGGATCAGCTTTATGTTTTGATATATCAATAACCATCATACTGGCTGCAGAGGGATATACGGGCAATGATGCGCCTTCAATTTTATCAACAGCTTTTTTAATTATTTCCTGATTTCTTCTTGCTGTTTTTAACAAGCCAGGCAACCATTCTTTCTTAGTTTCTAGCGCAGCAATTGATGCTCTTTGACCAATTACATTTATTCCCAAATCTGAAACCATTGTGCCTCTAACCTCAGAGATAAATTCTTTTGGACCTACAAGTGATCCAACTCTTAGCCCGGCAAGTCCACAATTCTTAGATACAGAATAGCCAGTAATCGTTTTTTCAGGTAAAATATCTGCAGCTAAAACGTGTTTAGGTGCAAAATCACGATAGGTAATGTCATCTATAATCCAAAAATTATGATCTTCAGCCAAGTCACAAATTGCCTTTTTTTCATCTTTAGGGTAAGTACTTCCTAATGGATTAATTGGATCAATTAGAAATATAGATTTAGTTTTAGGATTTATAGCTTCTTTAATGTCTTCTATCTCAAATCTATAATCTCCGTGATATATGGGAATATCGGTGCACTTAGCTCCACCTAATTTGGCAAATTTATGAACTACAAAATACGAAGGATCCGAGGTAATCATTTCACTTCCTTTAGGCTGAATATGTCTCATTAAGCAATAAAGTGCTTCAGTACCACCATTTGTAATATGTAAATCTTGGTCAGGTAAATTTAAATCATCTAATATTAAATTTCTTAATTCAGGTAAACCAGAGGCCAGTGGATATTTGGTATATTCTCTTTCATCCGCAGCCTTTTTTATGGCTTCTTGAACCGCTCCATGTGTGGGTAAATGGTTCGTATTTTGTGACATCCAGATAACATTTTTGTTATTGTGTGCATAATCAAAATCATTACTCATATTTTATTATCTAGCCTAAATGTATTAAGTTTGGGGCCTTCGGCTTAAAGTTAAAAAATGGCAAATCAAACATTTAATCGTTTAATAAATAATCAGCTATTCACTAGATTAACTTGGTTAAGGTTTATAGGTTTTGAATTTTGGATGGTTGGTTTTACACCTTTCTTCATTGGTTATGTAGTTTCTTCAGAAAAATTGTATAGTTTTGATTTGTTATATGGCTTCTTGATAATAGCTTTGTTAACATCATCTACTTTTGTGTTAAATCATATTTGTGATATTGACTTAGATAAAAAGAACCCTCGTAAAGAATTTAGTTTATTGGTACGCGGAACTATTAGCTTACAAACATCTTGGAGCTTATTTTGGATATTACAATTATCGAGTGTAATATTGTCACTGAAATTTGGCTTAGAATTTGTTTATTGCATATTAGGACTAACTTTCATATCTTTTGTGTACAATATGAAGCCTTTTAGATTCAAATCAAGACCAGGTTTAGATTTACTTAGTAACGGAATTAGTTTAGGTTTGTTGATTCCCTTGGCTGCATGGTCTATAAATCAACCCTTAGTAGAATTTCCGAAGTTATTTTTCTTGTCAACCATTTGTTATCTATTAGCATTGTATTGTCCAACTATGGCAATTGATGTGGAATTTGATCAAAATTTCGGAATAGAAACATTTGCAACAAGATTTGGAGCTGAATTTACTATGAAATTATCGTGGTTTTTTACAATTTGTGGAGTTTCTCTCTTATTGTTATCAGGTTACTTTGAAATTTTCCCTTGGGATTATGAATTACTTATTTGGACTGGTTGGCTTTTGGTATTAGAAATTATAGTACACTATATTTATTTGCCAATTTATTCAAAACCAACTTATAATATTGTTGCAAAGGGTTCTATAATATTAGCAACATTTGAAGCTGTAGCAACCTTGATGTTCTTAATTTTATTTTTGCGATAATTCTATTGATTTACAAATCCTAAAACTTTTTTACAATTTGAACATGATACTGCAATAACTCTTCCTGCACTTCTTTGATTTCCAGCAGCTTCAGCAGTAAAATCTACTACTTGAAATCTGTAAGTATTACCATCTATTCCAATATTCTTGCTGCAATGAGGACACTTTGAAGGTGCATCAGGATCGTCCTTTGAACTAAACATAATTCACTAATGAGCATTGTTATTTAATATGTGTACTGTTTTATTGTATAGTATTTATGTCCTCATTAATGATAATTGGAACAGCTCATGTGATAGATTTAGCATCTCCACTAGAGATATACATAAGGGAATTTAATCCAAATTCAATTGCATTGGAATTAGATAGAGATAGGTGGTTTGCCTTACAATCAAAAACCCAGAAATCAGACGGTCCTTTCTTCTTAAGATTTTTATCTCGTATTCAAAAACATTTAGGTGATTCATTCGGAAGTTCTCCAGGTTCAGAAATGTTAGTAGCAGGGAGTATTGCAAAATCTTTAGGTGCTCAAATAAGCTTAATTGATAAACCAATACTGCCTACATTAGTAGGAGCTTGGAAGAATATGCCTTGGATTGAATTCTGGAGAATACTCAAAGACATTATTTTTTCTTTCATAGGGAATAGTGATTCCCATTTTGGCAATAGTCTGATTACTGGTGATTTTACTAAAGAGTTAGCTGAGTTTTCTAAGAATTATCCCGTAATAAAATCACAATTAATAGATAGGAGAGATACATATATGTCAAAGAATATCGTTAAAATGTTCCGTGAAAATCATGAAAGAAGAATAGTTGCAATCGTTGGTGAAGGGCATGTCGAAGGTATGGCGCATAAGCTTTCCTCTCTAAATCCAAGAATAGTTAGACTTAGTGACTTACTATCCCGAAAGGCGAACACAGTTTCTTTTTCAATTCAGATTTAAAAATTGTAATTTATTTTAAAAAGATAATTCCAGTTTGCTTGAACAGGAGTGCCGCCATTAGTAAATTCTATTGTAAGTTGATAGTTCCCTAAACTCATCTCATTTTGTTCATTAGAAAAAATTTCACTCCAAGATGTTCCTTCACCACCACATGCAACATTTCCATTTCCATCCCCAATAACGATCCCCTCAGAGTCCAGTATTGTAATGGAATAAGTTACTTCACCACCAAAACCAACACAACCAATGTCGCTAAATGTTATTTCTACTTCAGATACAAATATTTCTACAGGCAAGTCATAAACTACAGAATCCTCATTCCCGTCAACTAGTTCATTTCCTTGTCCTTCATCTACATAATCATCTGGAACTACTTGTAATATTTTAGTAATCTCGCCAACTTCTCCATCCTCGTCTACAACCATTAAAGTGACATTGTAGTATCCTCCTGAATTCCATGAATATTCTGTGTTTGACTCGTTGGTAGTTATCTCTTCACCATCTCCAAAATTCCATTTATATTCCTTAATTGCAGCACCTAATGCAGATGAATCACTAGCATCAAGCGTTACATTATCACTAGATCGTATCTTATCGCCTGAAGAAAATGTAAAACTAGCCACAGGCCCTAGAGATTTAACTTCAATTTCCTTTGTTGATGTGGTTGTTTGCCCTTCACCATCTTCAACAGTAAGTGATACTGTAAATTCACCTGGTGAATTCCAGCTATATTCAGGAGATTTTAGAGAAGATGTTTTATTATCTCCAAAATTCCAGAGAAAGTCTAAGGCACCTCCTTCAGGATCATATGAATCATCACCTGAAAGTTGGATATTTTCACCAACAAATAATGAAGTTACATCAGATGTAATTTTAGATATAGGAGGTAAATTGGTTACAGTAAATGAATGCGTTGTTGTACTACTTTCTCCATCAGGATCTTCCACAGTTAAGCTAATAGAATATTGCCCCTCACTTAAATCTAAAGAGAATTTATTCTGCTTTGATGCAGTATAACTTGGCCCTCCAGCTTCGGAAAGGTCCCATGTATAAGTTAAGAAGTCATTATCAGGGTCGCTACTTGCAAGACCGTTGAATACTATTTCATTTCCTTCAGAATAAGCACCCCCATTACTTGGAGTAGTTATTGTGGCAGTAGGTGGTCGATTGCCAGGTTCCACAGTAATCACAACTATGTCTTGACCAGTAAGCCCTCCTGAATCTTGTACAAGTAGAGTAATTACTAAATCTTTTCCAGGCGTGTCGATGACAACAGTGTCAGATACTTTTGTACTCAAATCTATAGGACTCCCTAGCCCAGAAAGTGTCCACTTATATTGTAAATCATCACCATCAGGGTCGTTAGACTGTGAGCCATCAATTGAGAATGGTTTCCCAGCTTCTACAATCTCAGCTTGTCTTGGCATCATTATTAGTGCTTCAGGGGCCAAATTTTTTGCATTATTACTGTCGTCTCCAAGACATCCGCTAAAGCATATGGCTACAAGTGCTAGTGCGATAGTGATGTTTTGAATTTTTTTCATGTTGTATAACCTTTTTTTATTTCAAGTAACAAGCTTTGTTCTTATTGGTCTTTTTCCTCCACATGCTTGACAATCCAATATTAAAGTTCTACCTCTTTTACTAAAGTCCGTATCAGGTCTATTACATTCCTGACATATTACAAAAGTATCGATGTATAATTTTACACGTTCCTTTATTTTTCTTTCAGGCACTCTGCCTTGAAGTACTAATCTTCTCTTGTCAATAGAACCTGCAGTTCCTAACTCTTGAAGCAGAAATTTATACAAATGGTTTTCTTCTCTTCTCAATATATCGACAATCTCAGTAAAGTTACGTATTATAGTTTTTTTACCGCCTTCATGTAGAACTTCAGGTACTGGAGGAGTGAACCTTTCTGAATTTTCCATTACATCTTCAAGGCCTTCTCTTGCCCTTTCCAGTAGCTTCTCGTAGTTTAAATCCACATCATCCCAAATCGAGCCCTTGTAAAAACTTTCCTTTATGGTTTTTTAATAAAACCATACAATAAACCTAGTGAAAATCCAAAATGTTGTATGAATAAAACTAAGGGCGCATAGAGTCCTTGCTTTAATTTCCCAGTTTGAAGGCCCACTATAATTCCTGCAATACTGATAATTCCAAAATAAGATAAATTTAGAATTATCGGAATCATTAGATCTAGTTTTCCTAGTAGTGGAATTTCAATTCCAGAAAGTGATGTCCCATATAACCCAATTAAAAAAATAAATGCACTAATGAAAGCAAAATATCGTATATCAAAACTATCGGGATGCATTCTTGTCACTTGAGCACGAGTTTTTCCATAATTAAACATTTGTTTGAGGAAAGGTATCGGCCTCGATCTTCTATGATGCCAAACAATTACATCTGGTGCATACAATATTTTTAATCCGTTTTTTATTAATCTTATATCAAATTCGGCATCTTCTCCAGGCCATAAAGTATCATGAAATTGAACAGTTTTAAACACCTCTTTCTTTATAATATAATTACAAGTTGGATTGTGTTCTATTTCTTTTGGTTTTGCATGACCTATGGTGTATCTAAATGAGAAGAGAAATTTTGAACCAAAAATTCTTCCTACAGCCTTAGCAAAAGGTAACCCTTCTCTTGGTGTGAAATTTGGCCCTCCAACTCCTATATAATTTGTATTTTCATTAAGATGCTTTATGGCATTGTTAAGCCAATCTTCCTTTAGTATAGTATCATCATCAGTGAATGCAATAATTTCACCATTTGCTAATTCAACACCAATGTTCCGTTTCTTACCCGCTGCATATGGTTCATATTTTAAGATAGTATTAATCCCATAACTTAGAGCTCTTTCTCGGCTGATTTTTAACAGTTCAGTTTCTTCATCTCCAATTAGTATTAGTTCATATCTGTCTTTTGGGTAGTCTAATTTATTAACGCTTTCAACAAGACCTTTAATAAATTTAACATTTCCTGTTGTTGGAATAACTATTGATACAAAGGGTATATTTTCCATTTTTTTACCAAACTATACTTTTTTTATTTTAAAGACGTTTTCTAGTTCTTTTGCTAGATTCTCAACGCGATTTAAGTCTTTAGTCATTATTACAATTTTACCCGAACTATAAATATTTACTTTACATTCCTTTATTATGGAAAGCATAGATCCCGTAAATGCTAAAGTTTCATAAGAGTATTTCTCTATTTCCACTGCAATATATTCCAAATCTAAGTTAACCTCTTCTTTGGGTTTTAGAACAAATGAATTACAACTTTGGCAAGGTTTTACTATTTCAAACAATTATTCCCAATAGATTACTTCAATTTTTACAGTATATTCATTAGTTCCAGTTCTTTCGTGGTCTACAACAACACCCCATTCTCCGAGTTCGTGTACTTCATCAAACCATACTCTATCAGTACTGTTATAGTAATCCAATTCTATGGAATTAACTTGCTCGATGTCTCCATTATCGTGCGTATCATTTACAGCCACATATTCACTATCGCCATCATCAGGATTTCTTTCTTGACTATTGTTATAGATATATAAATCTAAATCTTTAGTATGGACTGAATTACTTTCATATTCTAGTGTTGCCCTAATATATCTTGCAGGTATTCCGTATACTTGTAACAAATGTTCTTGATTGCCTGAATCAATATTTCTTGTATCGCTGTATATGTAATTTATTTTCAATTCAACATCATCTGAGTAGCTGGCTTCATCACTTTCTCCCATTTCATTAGTTATTCTAACTTTGATTGTGTAGATTCCAGAGTCAAAATCGTGAGATATTTCATCTTCACTGGATTCTTCGTCAACTTGAAAGCCATCTCCAGATTCATAAGAAAAATCCCATTCGTACTTTATAATATTACTTTCAGAGATTGATTCTGAGGCCGAAAAAGTATATGTAATTTTTTCAGCATTATTAACTTCTGAGTTTACATCACCATCAGTAATTACTCTTGCACGGATTTCAGTATTTTCTTTTTCCACTTTTACTTTTACCGTGGCAGTATCTGTATTTTCTCCGTCTGTTATAGTTAATGTTACGGTGTATGTGCCTTCTAAATTATAAGAGTGTGTAATTTTACCATCATTTGAAATATCACCTCTTACATTATCTTCATTTCCGTCATTTACATCGAAATCCCAAAAGTATTCCAGAGTGTCTCCTTCGGGATCAGTACAATCTTTTCCAGTAAATGTAATGATTTCATCAGGTTCAAAAGGCCCATTGCCTACAAAGCTAGCTATTGCGGTAGGAGGTTTGTTTGTCTTCTCTTCATCCAAAAAATCTAAACATCCTGAAAAAAGAACAAGTGTTGCAACGAGTAGTGGTAAGCTTCTCATGTAATGAGAATTTAATTGCTATTATAAATGAATTGTGCAGTAGAGTGGTGCAGGCGCCGGGATTTGAACCCAGGTTGAGGGGTTGGAAACCCCTAGTCATACCAGACTAGACCACGCCTGCTTAGATTTGTATTTTAAATTGTGAACCTGGTCCACATCCTTCGGGAACTTTAACATTAACTAATTGACCAGTTGGGGCCTTGATTTGTATTTGTTGTCCAGCCATAACACCCTCGGGCACTGTAATTGTTAGTAAAGTAGGTGCAGGAGGTGCAGCTACAGGAGGAGCTTGAGGTGGTGCAGCTACAGGAGGAGCTTGAGGTGGTGGAGCTACAGGAGGAGTTTGAGGTGGTGGAGCTACAGGAGGAGCTTGAGGTGGTGGAGCTACAGGAGGAGCTTGAGGTGGTGGAGCTACAGGAGGAGCTTGAGGCG
>MIZB01000326.1_pt1 | contig 10580 bp, 6 predicted proteins | sample 888171 | NCBI WGS metagenome assembly MIZB01 (sample SAMN05440186, study PRJNA335308) | marine metagenome | isolation source: marine water
GATTATCCAGTTTCTCTAGACACCTCTCTTGGTAACTTGAGTTGGGCTGTAAATTTTAGTGGCAATTACTTTTACAAGAATTCTTCCGCTTCGCAATTGGTTGAAGTTTATCAACAAACAGTTATTAATTTTCAAGTAGATAAAACTCACTTCTATTCCGGTGATGAGTTCTTTGTTTCAGGTAATCTTTCAATGGATAATGGAACTCTTTTCACGGGAACTGTAATATTTTATTTTGATGATGTTTTTGTAGAATCTTTTGTTACCAACGGCAACTTTAATTTCCAGTATATTCCAGAATCTTCATATTTAGGAGTAGGTTTACATAAGTTGAAACTAAGTTATTCAGAACTAGGTTATAATTTGGGAGCAATTTCTGAAAAAGAAGTATTTTTCCATAAAAAAGTCATTATTGAACTAAATGAAGAGCAAGTTTTACGAAATCAAGAAATAGAGATTACAGGATTTGCACGAGATGAAAATTCTCTTGCTATATCTGGAATTGATTTATCGTTTATTTGGGGAGATAATGAGGTAGATGGAAAATCTACGACTGGATTTGGCGGTTCATATTCAAAAATTTATCTGGTTCCTAATGCTCAATTATTAGGTAAAGTTACTGTTCAAGTTAGTTTTGATAATTCTACCCAGCCTTACTATGATAATGCAACTGAAACTGTAGAATTTACAGTTGTTTCTGAAACATCAATAATGATCCCAGATACAGAGTTAGTTCGAGGTTCAACTATCTGGTTTAATGGCTCGATTCTAGATGACAGAGGTCAACCTGTTGAAGATATTGAAGTTAATATTTTTTGGGATGGAGATTATTTGAGATATGTTACCGGGGACGCAAATGGTAGCTTTAGTTTTGTTTGTGAAGATGATTGGAGTTGCTCAGATTTAGATCATCCAGTTGGTATAATTCCTGTTGAACTTGACTTCGGAGGATTCGGTTATTATCTTCCATCAAATTACATTACAAATTACACAATATGGGGTAGTACTTTCATTGAAATTAGTAATTTTACTGAGTCAGTGATAGCAGGAAACAATGTATCATTTAATGGCTTTATTATGAATGATTTGGGCGTTGCTTTAGACAGAGACATAAAGATTTTGTGGAACGGAATAACTAGAACTACTGTTGAATCAATTAACGGAGAGTTCTCAGGCAGTTTCAAACTACCTTATGATACTCAAGTGGGAAATCACTCTTTAATTTCCAAGGTAGAGGACCAAAATTATCTTCGTGAATCGTCGGATGAAGTCGAAGTTTTTATTCAGAGAGAAACTGAAATAGTGATCCAATGGCTCGGTGGCTACAGAAATCAATCTTCTTTAAGTTCAGGATATCTTCGAGATGCTGCAGGAGTAGGACTTTCAAATTTAGAGTTAGATTTTTACTTGGATGGTAATTTTATTGGTAATGTTACTACACAAGATTTAGGCCTTTACAGCTTTAATTTTGTAGTTCCAGCAAGTACCACTTTAGGTAATCATAATCTTGCAGCAAGTTTCAGCGGTTCATACTTTTATGTTGAATCCAATAACGCATTAAATTCTGAGATATTAGCCTCTACTGATTTTGTGTTTGACGAGATAGAGGTTTTCAGGAATCAAGAATTTTTCTTAAGTTCTTTTTTGATTGATGATTTAGGCAATCCGATGGTGAACCAGCACGTTAATTTAACCTTTGATAATAAGAAATATCCTTTAGTTACTGGTCTAGATGGTTTCATTGAACAAAATATATCCTTGTCCCCAGTAAATGTATTGGGTAATTATATTGCAAAATGGGATTACTCAGGTTATGAATATTACCTTCCAGTATCGTCTGAGCAGAAAGTTCGAGTTTTGGCATCAACTAATATTGTGTTAGTTTCAGATTCAGAGGTTATTGTTGGTGAAACTTTTACGTTTAATGGAACTCTAAAAGATGATATGAATAATCCACTTCAGGCAACGTTAAGTTTTTCATTTGATGGTTCTTTAATAGAAACTCTAGAGTCAGATTCGAATGGTTATTTTGAAAATACCTATTTAGTTCCGAATGAAAGTATTGCAGGCCCTAATACAATAGTAATTACTTACATTCCTGACGAATTTTACCTTTCGTCTACTTCAAGTTGGGTTCTACAAGTTTCTCATAATATTAGACTTGAATTACCTGATTATTCTTCAATGACAAATACAACAGAGACAATTTCGGGTTTTGTTTTTGATAAGGCAGAACGCCCGGTTTCAAACCTAGAAGTTCGATTAACTTTAGATTCTGGCTTTCCTTTAATAGGTAAAACAGATCAATTTGGCGAATTTAAAATAGATTTAGAAATTCCATTTGGCACGTCTTTAGGCTATCATAATCTGACGGTTGAATCATTTGGAAACAATTATTACATTGGAAATAGTACAAATTCTAAATTGTTTGTTCAAGGCCAAACATTATTGACATTAAATATTCCAGCTTCATTAGAATATGAACAAGAGTTCACAGGAGCTGTTACTCTTCAGATGTATGATGGTACTTTTGTTTCTGGAGCTCCATTATTGATTTCATTTGAACCGTTGGGAATGACTACAATGGTTGTTACAGACTTTAATGGTACAGCAACATTTACTTCGTACTTTTCGGGAAATGTTACAGTTCCTATGAATGTTATTGTAAATTATACAGGAAGTGAAGAATATGTAGCTAGTGATATTGAATCTACAATTATCTACAGAGCACCTTCCCAACAATCAAATTATGCACTATGGGTAGTTGTTGGAGCTGCAATAGTGGCTTCATCAGGAGTATTACTTGGTTGGAAATGGTATCGCGAACGCCATCTTCGAGAGATTCAAAGAATACTGGAATCTACAGCTTTGGCGTTGGAAGCGAATATGGATTATAGAGATTCAATTGTATTCTCCTACAAAGAGATGTGTAAAGTATTACAAGGTCACGGATATCTTAGGAGACATTTTGAGACAGTTAGAGAGTTTCAGGAGGCACTTAGATCCGCCTTATCATTAGATCAAGACTCTGTTGCACGATTAACTATACTTTATGAGGAAGCCGATTACACTAAAAAAGAATTGGATGATGATCATCGAATTAATGCAGTATCTTCCCTTAGAACTGTAATTGAAAGCCTAGATCTAAATGATTCTGCTGTAGAAGAATAGTATGAAAATTTCTAGCCGTTCAGGTATAATAATTCTTTTTGCGACCATTGCAGTTTGTACTCTAGTTTTATTTCCTTTGTTACAGTATGTTGCAGAGAGAGATCCACAGTTATCAGCTTATGATGATGATTGGAATGATATCTCTAATTTTAGAAAAAGTTTAGAGGAGAGTCCAGATTCAAATTATAATGTAAGTGCAGTATTATCTAATCCTGGAGTACTTGATGAGATTTCCGACCCTTCTTCTACATTGTTCGTAATAGTAGGGACTGAATCGCCGTATTCTTCACTAGAACTTGAGATACTAGCAAGATATATGGAAAGCGGAGGTAGTATCCTAGTATTTGGCGATTTTGATTACTCTAATACGATTGCCCAATTATTTGCGATAGAATTTGTAAAACATAGATTATGGGATCAAAATTATCGAGATAATTTATCATTGATTCCTACGACAGCTTTTGTTGATGGCCAATCCTATAACATTCTTCTGAATGAGCCCGTTGCAATTAGAGATTTAGGTTCACAGTATGTTAATCTTTGGAGTCAGGGTTTTGAGTGGAATAAACAAATATTCATTACTACTTCAAAGAATTCCTGGATTGATTCAGATGATGATGGATTAATAACTCCTGAAGACGAAGTTTCAGGTCCACAAGGTTTTACCGTTGGAATGAGGTGTGATATGAAATCGGCAGATGGCGTTCAATTGGGAACTGCCGTTTTTGTTTCAGATTCTAGTTTACCTATTAATATGATGTGGAATGAGGACAGAAATTCAGATTTTTTACTAAAATTGATAGAGTCAATGATAGGAAGTGAGGGCGAAATATTGTTTGATGAGTCTAGACATACGCAGGAATCCTTTGGCGCTAGTTTATTCCAAAGTGCCCTAGGCTTTTATTTTCTCTTGGCAGGTGATACTTTGATAATTCAAGTAATTAGATTAAATGTTCTAGTTTTAGTTATAATTTTGACAATGGGTTTATCAATGAGACAAGCCGAACCAAAGCGTTGGTATCATATTTTTGATATTAGAAAGCCTAGACCTCTTCGTTCATATGGACACAGTCTTGACAAAGGAATTCTTGCACTTCAAGATGTTTTTTTGGAAAGATTAAGGCTAAAATATCAAGTTTACGAATTCGATGATAAGTCGAGAAAAGATCGAATGGGAATATTGCCAGACGTCCTTAATCGTTATAATGTGGCCTTAGATGAAGATATCAAGATGCTTCTGGGTAATCCACAAGAAATAAGGCCAGATATTCTTAGAAGTATAGCTAAAAAATTGAGTGCGTGGTAAATTGAGCAGCAAAAAAGACATAGAGAAAAATTCTAGTCAATCTCTTGACTTAGTTAAGAAGACTAATAAGTCTGCAAAACAAATTGCAGATGAAGTTTCTAATGTAGTTTTGGGAAAGGAACAAACAATTGAGATGGTAATGGCTGGCATTTTAGCTAATGGCAATATTCTTTTTGAAGATTTTCCAGGTTTAGCAAAAACACTAATGTCCAATACATTAGCTGATGCTTTAGGGTGTGAATTCAAGAGGATACAATTTACTCCTGATTTACTACCTGCAGATATCACAGGTTCTTATTTTTTTGATCCTGAAAAAAATAAGTTTAAGTTCCGTAAAGGACCTATTTTCTGTAATATTCTTTTAGCGGATGAGATCAACAGGGCTCCTCCAAAAACTCAAGCTGCTTTATTAGAAGCAATGCAAGAGAAACAAATTACCATTGAGGGAACAACACATAAGCTAGCATCTCCTTTCATTGTTTTAGCAACCCAGAATCCAATAGAGTACGAAGGAACATATCCACTTCCAGAGGCTCAGATGGATCGCTTTTTAATTAAACTGAGTGTAGGGTACCCAGATGAAGATGTTGAGACAGGCATTCTTGAGGGACGCTCACAAAGAAAAAAAGATTCATTTACAGTTAAATCTAGAGCGACTCCCGATAAAGTAGATGAGATGCATGCTTCAATTGAGGAAGTTTTTGTTAAGAAGGAAGTGATGAGGTATATTGTAGATTTAGTTCAATCCACACGAAGAGATCCTCGTGTTGCTGTAGGTTCAAGTCCTCGAGGAAGTCTTGGTTTGTTTAAGTTGTCTCGAGCGTTGGCAGTTCTTTCAGGTAGAGATTACGTTGTTCCGGATGATGTCAAGAGAGCTGCAATTCCTGTACTTGGTCACAGAATAATTCTTAAGCCAGAGGCACGTATCCGCGGTGTAAATGTTGAAGAAGTTATAGGTGAATTGCTTATGACAGTCCAAGTTCCTGCAGTAACTGTGGAATAGTGCAATGTGGACACGCAAGGCAATTGTTTACGTTGGTTTAGGCGTCATTCTTGTATTGTTTGCTCCTTTCATTAACAATCTTCAGCTTTTTTTACTTGGAACAGCTATACTGGCGTTTGTAGCCGTTCATAGTCTTGTTAATACAAGACCTATTGACGTTAAAGTTACAAGAAGCTTTAACGATGATCAAGTATTTGAAAATAGTAATGTTAGTATTGATTTAGTTGTTCAAAATAAAGGCCGCTCAGTGGGTTTTTTAGAGATTTATGACAATTTGCCCTCTGAAGTTGAAGTTCGTTCTGGATTAAATCACAGCGTAATTCGTTTGAGAAAGAATGAAACGGTAGTCAATCAGTATCTACTTGATTGTAGATTAAGAGGTCAATTTAGATTAGGAAATCCTAGATTAAGAATATACAATCCTTCATTTTTATTTTACTACGAATCGGAAATTGAATCTAAGTCTAGTTTAGTCGTATTACCTCAAATTGAGGAAATAGAAGGCGTTGATCTGTCAACAGACTTTCCAAAAATGTATCAAGGTGCTATGCCAATAAGAAGAATAGGAACTAGTGGGGAATTCTATGGAATTCGAGAATATTTCCCTGGCGATGATTTCAAGAATATAAATTGGAGAGTTTTTGGCCGTACAAGGAAATTGATGGTTAATCAGTTTGAAAGAGAAGATATTTCAGATATAATGATTGTTTTGGATGCGCGAGAGATTACAGGTACGGGTACAATTTTGAGGAATCCTCTTAATTATTCATGTAAAGCTGCAGCCTCTTTAGTTAATTTCTTTCTGAGGACGAGAAATAGAGTAGGCTTGATTACTTATGGTGAATCAGTAAATGTTATTTCACCAGATACCGGAGAAAGACATCTTTTTAAGATTCTAACCGCCTTAGCAGAGATTAAGTCTGCAGGGTCTTTGGGATTACATACCGTATTAGGTGATCTCCGGAATTTTACGCCTCGTTCTCCAGTAATGGTAATATCTACACTAGAAAATGATAAGACAAGTGCAACCGCATTACGTGAGATTACAGCTCGAGGTTTCAAACTCACAGTTATAGCACCAGATACTTTAGATTACGATAGAGACTCAAGGATAATATCGCCAACAGTATATTTTACAGCTTCAGCCTCATTGGAAAATAAGATTACAGAAGCTCGCTCATTAGGAGCTCGAGCTATGCGCTGGAATCCAGATTCGGTACTATCTACATCATTAGCAGAGGTAATACGTTAATGCAAACAAGTAATACTTTAGCAATTATGCAATCCATAGCGACTTTATCGTTGATGCTCAGCTTAAGTTTTGCTTATTTAATTAATCCAATCGAGGATTCTTTATTTTTTGGCGCACTTGATGGGTTTACTAGTAGCTTGTACAACAGTAATGTAATTAATGAGTTAAATACTTCAGTTATAGCTGGAATATTGGTAGGATTATTCCTAGGAACTACAAACATTTTGTTAAGTTCCAGTAAGAAAATTTATGATTATGTTTTAATGAGTATTGTTTCATTTTTTGTACTAATCTTTATTGGTTATGTATTTAGTGTAGAATGGGTACCATATGAGCCTCTTCAGCAAATACTTTTTTGGGTATTTATTGGACTACCAGTTTCAACGGGAATGGTTGGTATTTGGCAAAATAAAATAAGCAATCAAATAATATCTGCCTTTTTCATATTATCTATGCCTCTTGGTTTATCAGGTAACACTAATGATCAAATTTACCCAATTTTAGGATTTGTTTTTAGTTTTATTCTGTACTTAGAATTGAGCTATGGGCACGCAAGGTATAGTAGATTGGCAAGAGTAATGTCTTATTCTAAGGAATATGAAGATGTTTTAGTTTGGTTCTTGACAACATTACTGGTCACTCTAGCATTTGCGATGATACTAACATCTTTAGCTTTCTTATTTCATGATTTATTAGGTACTATTTTGCCATATAGTTTCTCAAATTCTATAGAATACAATACAATTTACGGTCAGGCACTATCAGTGTTAGTTTTCTTTATGCTCTGGTCTGTCATTCAGATTCTCTTTTCCAGAGGATATCTAGCAAGACAGGTTGAAGATTGATTAGTAAGCAGAAACTTAAAAACAATACTTTAATCCCAAATATATGAAGACTCCTTCTGAGCTAAAAAAAGATTATCAATTTTGGGAAATTACTAAGGACTTAATTGACCAGTGCATAGACGTTACATTAAATTTAAGTCAAAGTGGTCACCCGGGAGGTTCTCGTTCAAAAGTTCATGGAATGCTAATTACCTTATTATCTGGAGCCATGCGATGGGATATTCGAGATCCAACTAAACGTTTCTCTGATAGATTTGTACTAGTTGCAGGTCATGATAACCCTATGGTTTATGCGACATTGGCAGTATTAAATGAATCACTTCGAATTAAATTTGATCAAACACAAGATTCTAAATATTTAGTAAAAAACGGTGATGAGTTTCAGTTGGTCTGGGAAGATTTATTGACTTTAAGACAGAATAAAGGGCTTCCAGGCCATGCGGAAATGGAAGGTAAAACACTTTTCTTCAAATTTAACACGGGACCAAGCGGACACGGCTCTCCTGCAGCCGCAGGTGCAGCTTTAGCTCATAAATTGGCAGGAACTGAAGAAGTGAAAGTTTTTGCTTTTGAGGGAGAAGGTGGTTTGAGTACTGGTGTTACACTCGAAACTTTAAATTCAGCTTGGGGACTTGGTCTTGGAAATTTAGTCTATTACATTGATTGGAATGATTATGGCATTGATAGCCGCCCATTCAGCAGTATAGTTAATTCCACACCTAAGGAGCTTTTTGAAACAAGCGGATGGCATGTTGAAGGTACAGATAATTGCGAAGATTGGGATTCCTTCACTAAAGCTTATTATAATTTAGTCGTTGAAAAATCTAATTCGGCAATTCCAAAAATGGTTTTTGCTAAGTCGCGTAAGGGACGAGGTTATCATAAGTTTGATGAGAAATCGCATGGTTCTCCGCATAAGAGAAATTCAGAATTATTTTGGAAGACTAAGGAAGATTTTGCATCTAAATACAACGTTAACTTTGATAATTTTGGTGAGGATGCAGCGCAATCGAGGGACGAGCAAGTTTCACAAGGTTCATCTTACTTAGAAACTATTTTTTCAGTTCTGCGTAATAATCAAGATCTAGTGGATTATTTAGCAAATCGTTTAGTTGAGTTAGGAGACTCAGTACCAAATGATATTTCTTCTTGTAAAGTTAAAGAGGGTAATCCTCTTGACGACAAAGAGCTTTTTAACTTTACAAGTTATCCTTCAGAATTATTTGCTAATCCTGGTGATAAAGTTCCGAATAGAGTGGGTTTCTCCAAAATAGCATCATGGCTAAATTCATATTCTAGAAAAAACTATAATCGTCCTTTGTTTGTGGCAATGTCAGCAGATTTAGCTGACTCAACTAATATTTCAGGCTTCGCAAAAGGTTGGGGTGATATGGAGGACTTGGGTATGTACAGTAAAGAAACTAATACATCATCGCCACTTATGCCACAAGGTATAACTGAATTTGCAAATTCAGGTATGATGGCAGGTTTATCTACAGTTAATTTCAATTCAGATACTATCAATTCATTTAACGGTTTTATTGGTTCATTTAGTACGTATGGTTCTTTCAGTTATCTTAAATACGGTCCAATTCGACTTTTCAGTCAAGTTGCTCAAGATTCACAAATCAAAGTAGGTAAGTTATTGTGGATAGCAGGTCATTCTGGTCCTGAGACTGCAGAAGATAGTAGAACTCATTTTGGTATTTTTGCACCAGGAGTTACTCAGCTTTTCCCTAAGGGTCATATCATTAATCTCCACCCTTGGGAGCATAACGATGTAGCACCAGCTCTAGCTGCAGCTTTTTCAACAAACGTTCCAATAGTAGCTCTTCATTTAACGAGACCTGCAATCGAGGTTCCAGACAGAGAAAAAATGGGAATAGCCAGCCACTTTGAAGCTTCTAAAGGGGCTTATTTGATAAGAGATTACGACGAAAGGCCACACGAGGGTGTAATTATTGTTAGAGGAACTAGTTCTACTAACACAGTTGTCTCTATCCTTGATGATATTAGTTCTAAATTTAATGTTAAAATAGTTTCAGCGATATCATGGGAACTCTTTGATATGCAAGATTCAAAATATAAATCATCTATTATTGGAGATCAAGAGTGGGCTGATTCAATGGTTATCACTAATACTGGATTAAATGTTATGAAAAACTGGATATCCAATAGAGTAGTAGCAGATTACTCATTATCTCCAGATTGGGATAATAGATGGAGGACCGGTGGTAGCCTAGAACAAATTATTGATGAAGCACATTTAAGTCCCAGATGGGTAATAAAATCTATAGATAAATTCGCGACCGAAAGGTCTAAGCGATTGGAAAGATTAAAGAAGGAAATCCCTGAAAATTAGCATGTCATACGATAATTTCCCAATTGCAGTAGTAGACAATGGTGGGCAGTGGACACATAGAGAATATAGAGTTCTGAATTATCTTGGATGCAGAGCAGAGATAATTTCTAATGTTACACCAATCGAAGAATTAGATAGGTTTCAAGCTCTGGTATTATCTGGCGGTGCTCCTCGAATAGAAAGTGAGTCCGAAGCTTTAGGATTAACTTCAGAATATTTAGACTTAGAAAAATGGCCTATTTTGGGTATTTGTGTAGGTCATCAGTACATGGCAACTCATTTCGGGGGAGAAGCAGGGCCGGCAGCTATTCCTGAATTTGGTTCCTCATTAGTTACACTTATTGAGGAAGGATGGATTTTGAAAGGATTCCCGAAAGAATTTAATGTTTGGGAATCTCACAATGATGAAGTACATAAGATGCCCAAGGGTTTCAGGATTTTAGCTTCTTCAGATGCCTGTCAAGTACAAGTAATGCAGCATGAAACTCTTCCTTACGCTGGCGTTCAGTATCATCCTGAAGTTGAAAATACCGAGTTTGGAGCTGAAATTTTCAAGAATTTTTTGAATAAGGCTATTGAATGGAATAAATAGTTAATGTTTTTTTTCTAGAAACATAGAGGTCATCTATATTTAAACTGCT
>MIZB01000314.1_pt4 | contig 10572 bp, 12 predicted proteins | sample 888171 | NCBI WGS metagenome assembly MIZB01 (sample SAMN05440186, study PRJNA335308) | marine metagenome | isolation source: marine water
GKATCCCTACAATACCGAACAAATACGACAAGCAATAAGAAACACCATACCCCTAAACTATGGAGACACTACTGATGTTTCACCGGATTTAAAGCTAACTTTTCACAATTCAGGACATATATTAGGTTCTGCTGCAGCCCATTTTCACGTGGGTGACGGACAGTACAACCTTGTATTTTCAGGAGATATTAAATTTGAAAATACTTGGCTTTTCGACAGAGCAGTAAATCATTTTCCAAGACTAGAAGGATTAATTATGGAATCCACCTACGGAGGTTACAACGATTTTCAACCCGCTAGAGAGGAAGGTTCCCGTACGCTATATGAAATAATTAATAGAACCGTGGAGAAAAAAGGTAAAATTTTGATTCCTGTATTTGCTGTTGGAAGGTCACAAGAAGTTATGCTTGTTTTAGAGAAGCTTCATTCGGAAGGGAAATTGAAAGATATGCCAGTTTATCTTGACGGAATGATATGGGAAGCTACTGCCCTACATTCAGCCTATCCAGAATACTTGAATAATAATTTAAGAAATAAGGTTTACCAAAATCAAGACAACCCTTTTAGATCTGAAATTTTTAATAAGGTAGAAAGCACCGAAATGAGACAAGAAATATGTGGTAGAGAAGAACCTGCTATTGTCTTGGCAACATCTGGCATGGTTAATGGTGGACCTGTAATGGAATACCTAAGGCACTGGGCACCAGATTTCAATAGTACTATGGTGTTTGTTGGATACCAAGCTGCCGGAACAATGGGTCAAAGAGTGCAGCAGGGTGCAAAAGAGATACACTTACATGATCGTGAGAAGGGAGGCACTATTCCAGTGAAAGTGAATATGAACATAGAAACTTGTGAAGGTTTCTCCGGACACAGTGATAAAAGGCAACTAATGAGATATTTAAGAACAATTCGACCAAGACCTAAGATTGTTCTGTTAAACCATGGAGACCCTCAAAAATGTGAGCAGTTTGCCAATGATATTAGAAGAAAGGTGAGGCTTGATGCTAGGGTCCCTAGTAATCTAGAAACTATAAGGTTCATGTAATATGAAAAGTGTTGAGGATAAGATTATTGAAGTTCTAAATGAATTAGAGAAATGGGAAAATCGAAGAGAAAAAGTAAAAGAACGTTATGACAGGGGAGATGCCGATAAAACTGAGATCGAAAGAATAAATGAACAAATCTCACACTACAAGAATCTATTAAGCGACATGAAAAAGAAAATGAATAGTACTGACATCTCAAGAACTATAGCTAGAAGTGGTAACTAATAATTAATATCCTACCTTTACTGGATAAATAYTAGGTGAGGTGGCAGAGCCCGGCTATGCACGCGACTGCAGATCGCGACCACGGGAGTTCGAATCTCTCCCTCACCACCACTACATTCTGTCTGGAGCTTCAACTCCCAGAATRTCTAATGCATCAAATAAAATTCTTTTGGAACTGCTTACTAAATTAATTCTAAGAGCTTCATTAGTATCTCCAATTACCTTACAATCACGATAAAAATTATTAAATTTTGAAGATAATTGATGGACATARTTTGGGATMATATGAATTGCAAACTTATCTACTGCAGATTCAACCGTTTTTGGCCATTTAGCCATTGTTCTAATAAGTTCTATTTCAGACTCAACTAAATCRCTGTCAAGCTTGGAATTAGGAATACTAGCTTCATATCTGCGTAAAATTGAAGACATCCTAGCATGAGAATACATTGCAAAAGGTGCTGARTCGCCCTGWATGCTTAATGCATCATCTATGCTAAATGTGAACCCTTTCTCAGGTTGAACTTTRAGTACATTATATCTCARTGAACCTATTCCTATTTTCTCTGAAAGCAACCGTTTTTGGTTATCAGACATGTCCACCTCTCTTAGYCTTTCAAGGGATGCGTCRACAATTTGATCCATCATATCATCTAAGTATACAACACGACCTGCTCTAGTCGACATCTTTCCTCCAGGRAGATTAACAAATGAATAAAATAGATTGTCGGGCTTATTAGAATCCAATTCTTCAAGTGCTATATTCAGTAAATTACTTTGGAGTTTGTGATCTTCTCCTAAAATATTGAGTGCTTTATTGAATCTAGTAAATTTATTAAGATGATAGGCTATGTCTCTAGTAGTGTACAAGCTTAAACCATTATTTCGAGTAAAGAAAAACTTTTGATTCCTACCTGCTATATTCTTCCCTTCTAAATCTAAGTAAAAAGCACCTTTYTCTTCAGAACATATGTTACTCTTCTTTAGAGATTTGATCACGACATTAACGCTACTATCAAGAATTAAATCTGATTCATGGAAATATGAATCTGCCTCAGCATTCAATCGCTTAAGTGAGGACTTCATACCAGAAAGCATCATTTCTGCAGCCTCTTTAACTTCCATTAAAGATTCTTTATCTCCGCTTTCAATAAGCTCCATTTTCTTATAAATTTCAGATTTAATGTCATCGTCGCTCTTTAAAGCGTCAGAAGCCTTTCTGTAACATTCGACCAATTTATGATCTTGCTTCTTMGAATYTCCGCCCTTAAAATTTTTAATTCCGTAAGCCACAGTAGCTGCTTGCCTACCTGTATCATTTACATAATATTCTGTTGAAACTTCATACCCATAATACTTAAGAAGTCTGGAAACACTGTCCCCAATAATTGGATTTCGTGCCCTACCCATATGAAAAGGGCCTGTTGCATTAGCTGAAGTGTGTTCTAATAAGATGGAATCGGGCTTTGAAACTCCTCTTCCGTATTCACTATTATTAATCTCACCAAATATGTCTTCAAATAAAAAATCCCAATCTAGCACTATATTACAAAAAGCCTTAACCACAAAAGTTTCTTTGATTAATTTGATATGAGATATCATCTCAGAAACATTTTTTGCAACTTSTTCAGGACTTTTCTTTAGAGATTGTGCCCCCGGAAAGCAGATTATAGATATATCACCTTGAATTGGATTCTCATCTATGGGGAGTATCGGGTATTTATTCTCCTTAAATATTTTATTAATATCTGAAATTACTGAAAGTTTAGCTTCCTCTAAATTTCTGCTCACAATTATATGTAAATATATGTTGTTTTAAACTTATCCAATATATCTTGGAACTGAATTATTAKTATCTGATGGAACTTGTTCAGTCACTTTCTGTAATTCTTTTTCAAGAGAGGCCGCTTCCTCTAGAAGTGGCTTAGGATCTAAGTCAATCTCTAATAATAATTTATCTATTGCCTCAATAATCTTAGAAGCAGCAAGTGCATCTGGAATATCCTCTTCAACTTCAGCAAGAAGACCTAAAACGTTTACCGAGCGYAATCTTCCCTGATTCAACATAACTCCAGTGAAACCTCCAATAGTTCCAAATTCAAAAGGAGTTACTTTAGCATTACTTATCCAATCTTTTGAGGCCTCCGTGGAACTTACTCCGTAAACAATACTATCCTTATCCTCGTTTTTCTGGGGAATCGAAAATCCTTCGCCAATTATAAAACTCGTACATCCTTTTTCTTTAGCCCAATCAAAAATACAGTCAACCAAGTCTTTCGTTACAGAAACTGGTGGAACAAAATCACTTACGCATATGACTATTTGGTTACATTTCCCATCGTTACAAATCTGCTCGCCTGCGTAAAGCCTCATAGGATGATTAGGAATACCATCCTTAACTACAGATATTGAAGGGAATGCTGGACCATCGATAATTCCTACTTGCTTAAGCTTAAGATTATTAACCAAAAAGTTTGCTACTATATTACCAACTAGGCCAACACCGGGTAGACCACAAATAAATGTCGAACCCTTAAAATTTTTACCAGAGGTTTGGTGTATTATTATATTGCTACTCATAGAAGTTCATCTAAATCTGCATCTTCCTCAAGATCAGGTAAATCAGAATCATCATCTAACAAGTCGCCCAGGTCATCGTCTATTTCCTCTTCGTCATCAGAATCATTAAAATCTTCTTTAAGTGAACCTCCACCAACAACTTTCAACCTTGTCCAAAGTGAAAATTCAGTAATATCGCTGCGACTTGCAAACCTTTTCGCATCGCTTACTGTTCTAAATTTTCCAAGAACAGGGTCACCTTCACCTGGCTCTGCAGGTAACATTACGTATCTCTCTTTATTTACGATATCGCCAACAAGAAGACGGACAGCTTTGAGTACTTCGGGATTCGATTCAGACATATTAGCTCTACCATACCTAGCTAACCACGTTTAAATACTTTTTTGGTAACTCCAATAAAACCAAAGCAGTTAATTAATGGCTCGTTTCGGTACAAATATGTCTGATCGTAAATCACTAGTAATGAGAGGAGTTTCTGAATGTGTTACTGAGGATGAATTAGATAAATTGCTAACAAATAAAGAAACACCAAGAGCTTACGTCGGATTTGAGCCCTCAGGATTATTGCATGCTGGATCTCTGGTTCCCATGCTAAAATGTAAGGAACTTGTTGATGCAGGGTTTGAAGTGACAATTCTTTTGGCTGATTGGCACGGATACATTAATGATAAACTTGGAGGTAGTTGGGATAACTTGAATGCAGGTGTAGAGTATCAAAGGCAAATGTTTTCCGTTTTTTGTCCAGGCGTTAAGTTCAAAACTGCAAGTGAAATCGTTAKTGAAGACGGTTACTGGGAAATGGTTYTACGTATTTCTAAAGCAAGTAGCTTGAAGAGAATGCGAAGAGCATTATCAATAATGGGAAGAGATGAAAAAGATGGCGATAAAGACATGTCTAAATTTTTCTATCCTGCGATGCAAGCTGCAGACATCTACGCTTTAGAGGCTGATTTGGCTCTCGGTGGGATGGATCAAAGGCACGCRCACATGTTGGCGAGAGACGCTGCAGATAAATTGAAATTGCGTAAACCTGTTGCACTTCATACGCCACTCCTTGGATCGTTATCTGGACCTGGTAGAATGGATACTGATGTTAAAATGTCTAAATCAGACCCAAGAGGAACCTTGTTAATTCATGATGATAAGAAAAAGCTGACTAAGAAATTGTCAAAAGCATACTGTCCCCYRGAAMGAGAAGGAAATCCAGTYCTYGACCTCTGGCAACATTTGCTTGAACCAGCACTTGGTAAAATAGTARTTGAAAGGCCTGAAAAGTTTGGAGGAAATTTAGAATTTRRATCGTACGAAAAATTAGAGTTGGCGTATACATCTGGCTCATTACACCCTCTCGATTTAAAAAATGGAACCGCAGCAGCCCTATTCGAAATAGTAAAACCATTACAGGATTCTTGTGCGGCAGAACCTGCAAACTACGAAAAATTACTATCTGCAAYTYAATAGTTTAGGAGGCWCTTTACTTGATATTCCAGAAATATCTGGTGTATTTGGAATTGTCAAAATCATTTCAGCAATCCACTCTCTAAATTCTATTAAATTAATTTTCCTGTAATCTTCTGGAAATGTATGCAATARTTCAGGTAACTGCCTCATTAGTCTCTGAGCRGCYCCCAAATTWCCWGTTTCAAKATGTACTGCGAGAGCATCTGCTTGAGCTAATGTTTGAACTRTATCTTTCTCATCACGATTATCTAATTCRAGCCAAATATCTTCAAAAATTTCATGAGCTTCGTGATAATCTCCCMTGTTATGCTCCTTTATTGCCCTTTCCCAAAGYTCGTTTATAAATTCAGACATTAATCAATGCCAGCGATGATATGCRGGGTGGCCTTCTTTTACAGCAACAAATAAGCCCCGACCYGTCGCACATGTMTTGCCATCTGCTTTTAACTCGATTATAACTTCAGCCCGGTCYTCCTGCAAAGCTAAAACYCTACTGTTTAATTTTAACTTTATTCCTAGAGGWGTTGGTCGCTTTAACTTAATTTCATACTGRGCAGTTACCGTACACTGTGGCTTTTCCCAATCRTTCYTATCCATTATTGCCATTGCTGCYGTCCAATTACCGTGRCAGTCAATCAGCGAACCTATAATGCCACCATTAATCACTCCAGGAAAAGCTTGATGTTTTTCTTCACATTTAAACTCTGCTATKAGRCCGCYGTTGGAACGATAAGACTTAAGCTGTAGACCRTCTTTRTTGGAGGGKCCACASCCRAAACATATAGAATTGGGGGCAAATTCWTCTTGTACAGRRAGGCCACTCAAAACCKGATTTTTATTATCAGTCTTAATWTGYATGTCTACCTTATCTGATGKACTGCAATTAGAGCAGCTGTGATCTGAAGAAAAGGAATCTTYAACCGAATTGTTGCTCATGATARTTCCTTAATTTGTTCCTCTATTAAGCTTGCTGCRTAYTCTAGAGTCTCATCATCGAAGCTAAACTTAGCTCCTGCTGCYTCATATAAYTCAGGTAATGTAGCATTACCSCCAAGGCCCAACGCAGCTYTGTAATCCTTAATAGCTTTTTTTTCATCAYCCAACGAATTACCCCATATTTGTATTGCACCTAGCTGAGCCATTCCATACTCAACATAATAGAATGGTACATGATAAATATGCAATTTATTGTGCCAACCYGTAGCTATTATATCATCACATCCGCTRTAATCTATGTGCTCAGACATTTGGAACCTTTYCCAAAGYTTAGTCCACTCTTCATCACAGTTGCTTGGRTCTARCGCTYTTTCGGGATTTGTATAGGCCCAGTGCTGAAATGCATCCACRACTGCCATATATGGCCAAAACATAATTACTTTTTCTAAATGCTCAATTCTTGCCCTTGCAGAATCYTCTTCAGARTAAAARCCTCCATCYTTCTTAGYCAAAAAGGGAGAAGCTAGAAGCTCCATRGCCATTGAAGCAACCTCRGCAAATTCCATTCCGACATCTCTCTGRCTCGTRTASGGCAARTCAGAAGATTCAAACACATGGAACGCATGYCCRCCYTCATGAATCATCGTCTGAACATCGCTATGTGTTCCAACGGCATTCATRAAGATAAAAGGTARGCGTTGATASGGATATTCAGTACAATAACCWCCKGGAGCCTTGCCCTTACGATTCCCTAAATCCAATAAGCCCTTCTCTCTCATWATCTCAAAATGATTGCCYAARTCAGAATCTACTGAGCTAAATATATTATGACATTTTTCTTCTAATTCACTAGCATCTKCAAAAGGAACAAGRGCATCTCTTCCAAATATRTCTACACTYAAGTCCCATGGTTTTAGTTTRTCGAGACCAAGTGCTTCCTTACGCTTTTGAAGTAATTTATTTGCTAAGGGTACAATAATCTTCTCGATAGAATCATGAAATGTTAAGCAATCATCAGGAGTGTAATCAAATCTTTTCAAATATTCCCATCTCCAAGCTCTGTAGTCGTCATAACCTGAATTCTTAGCAATGGACATACGAATCTTGAGAATCTTCTTCCAAATTTGGTTTATCTCATCTCTATCTTTAAGTCTCCTGGCTGAAGCTAGTTTCCAAGCTTTTTCACGTTTATTTCTATCTGTTTCTAGCATGACAGGAGATAATCGAGTTAACGTAACCTCTTCATCATCCCAATTAACTGTTTGGGAACCGATAATCGCATCATATTCTTTTGATAGTTTCGCGTCGGAAGTGTGAAGAGGAAGATTATCTTTTGAAAATAACTCCACTTCACTTTTCATTCCTCTCAAGGGAATTTCAAAATTGTCKGGTGATAATTCGGATTCTAAAAATTTTATTTTAAGTGTTTGGTTTCTAGAACTTACATTTTCACTTATGTCTTCAAGAAATCTGTGATATCTGGATTTAGCTTCTTCATCTGCAGTGTCMACAGTAGTAGAAACRTATACTGAGGTTCCAACTTCCCCTATTAGTTCAGATAAATCAGACCAATACTTCATCCAGTCTGAAATGTTTTCTGAAGTYARACCTGAATTCTCTAAATAATCGAAAAAAGGAATATATTTATCCCAAGACCAATCCATCATTTGGCTGCTATCTTTTGGTAAGRCATGATTCATACCATGTCAAAAAGAAWGCTCTATTTTAGGACMACTTTAATTGACTTTAAGAACTTTAAAAGTTGTTGGACCTACTTTTACTTCATCGCCTTCCTTTGAACCYTCGAGKGATTTACCTATAGGGTTTGATAAAGGAATTTTWCCTTGMGGAATATTTGCATCTTCTTGGTTAACYAATTCAAATGTGTGYTCTGTTTCCTTTGTCAAATTCTTGACTGTAAGGCTAGTTCCTATGGAAGCTCCTGTTGATGARGACGATYCTGYTGCYACAGGTTTATTCAAACTTTCAATACGAGCATCCTTAATTTTTTCTTCCAACTCTTTATTGCTGTCTGAMAGACTTTGAGCTTCTGCATTCATYTCATCRGCCATTTCTTTTTCTTTAGGWATTTCAATTTCCATTGCTTTGATCTTTCGCTCKGTATCCTCTTCGCTACCTATAGTTGTTCCCTGAAGAAATTCTAGATCTTCTTTCAACTTTTCATGCTCTGTCTTCTCAGCTTCAAGTAAYCTTTCAGCCTTGTTTCTATCATCAATRCTGATATTTAGTTCTGCTTTAGCATCCTCGAATTGCTTCTTGAGTGTTTGCATAACTTTACTAACTTGCTGTGAAGCATTTTCTAAGGCTGCTAAATCTTTCTGAGTTTTTTCCTTACTCTTRACTTCGATCTTTAATTCGTCGTCAATTTTCTTRTTGGATYCMYTTTGATTATCAACCTGCTCTTGCAATTCCTTGAGTGAATCAGTCATACCAAGTATTTCATTTTCTTTTTGCCTAAATTGTTCACTAYTTTGCTCRAGTTCAATTATTGTTTGCCTTTCAATATCTAATTCATTCATAGTTAATGATGCCTTTTCTCTTGCGTCRTTAAGCTCTTTTTTCGCYTTTTCCAAATTTGTAGTYAATGTYGTAAATTTATCATTTATTCTTTTCTTRTTCTTTTCCATTAGTTTRACCTCTCTATCCAATTCTTTTCTTCTGTTAATAGCMTCGTTTCTTTCMGCAAGRGCYGATTTTTTCYCTTTCATTAGCTTCTAAGGTATGCTGYTCCAAYTCCATAATCTCTTTTTCTAAATTATTCTTTTCCTGAACAGTTTTATCGTATGAAGCTTTAACAGAATCATAAGACTCTAAAGCATTAACTGTATCWGGCTTCTCTAACTTCAGTTTCCTCTCAGCGTCAACTGCTTTAGTTTCGGCATCGTCACTCATCGTCCTTAGAGAACCTATTTCTCTTGTCATTCTATCACTAAGACGCATATCGTTTTCGTGTTTAGCTCTTAAATCTTCAATTTCTTTTTCAAGATTATTCTTTGCGGAAAGATCGTCTAACAACTCCTTTTCAGCCATTCTAGCTCTCTTCTCAACTTCTGATGTTGCGACTCTTGCAGTTTTCAATTTGGATTCTAGGGAACTATTTAGTGTATTAACACTCTGATTAAGGGCCGTAATACGATCTAATTCGTTTTCTAAGTCATCAATTCCGTCATAATCTATGTCGTTAGTTGAAGCTCGAACATCTTCGATTCTTTTCTCAGCCTCTTTCAACCTTTCTTCGGTATCCTCAAATTCTTGCATTAGTTCCTTGCTTTTTTCTAACTCTCCRTCRTGGATYTTYTGCTGCCTTTCAATTAATTCCTGCTTTTTCAAAATCGCTTGCCATTCTTCATCGATATTYCCTAATATGTARAGTGTTCCTCCTCCAGTAAGAGCAGTACCTATCAAAACAATAAARAAACCTATYCCTGGRCTCCATGAWACAGGCCCTAATCTTCCAGTGATTCTATCWGCTTCMCCTGCTTGYAACTGAACATATTCCTCACAATTTCCCTCACCGTAAAAAGTYAACAAATTTTTGATACAMCCCARYTCTTTATTCRAATCWGAACCTTSTGTATTTGTTGATGAAAGTGCRACTTCATCTTGTATTAATGCATCTGACCAAGTAGTGTAAAACAARAATGTAGACAAAAAMCCTACTATRAGGACWATAATTGCAAAATATTTCAAATTTTTAAGCGCACTTCGCAAAGTATTCTGATGAAGACTACTCACTGCATTATTTGCCATGTAGGCAACAACCAAAGCCAGAAGRCCCGCTGCRTAMGCTGTCATTTTTGCATTAYTGGCTGAATCAACTTTATTTAGRCAATAAACRCAATCTTGACTGTCATARGYAACTGAGTTACTATTYCCTGTGGTATCGGTYARCAAATATGAATCTAAATAATAATGATATTGGAATGTATTATATTGAGTAACATTTCCAGTTTSTGGRTYTACWKTTTCYCTTGCYCCGTCAACTACAAACCATTTMCCRTAATCTCCRGTACTRTTAACGGAAATTAGAATACAAAGAAATGTAACAACTGCTACCGCTTGTATTTGTTGTAATTGCTCTTTCATRGAGTTGATTTTACCAGACCTTCTATTTAAAGTTTTTGATTTTTACTGAGTACSATTAYGAACAAAACTATGAGATAACATTTTAATGGAGTAGTCTGTGAACGGCTATGAAGGTCTGCCCAGTATGTGAAATGGAAGAGGASGAYAGTGCTCTTACATGTAGCATGTGTGGATCTGATTTTGAAMCYTCYGTTAAAGAGGCWSCWYCACMASA
>MIZB01000290.1_pt10 | contig 10552 bp, 12 predicted proteins | sample 888171 | NCBI WGS metagenome assembly MIZB01 (sample SAMN05440186, study PRJNA335308) | marine metagenome | isolation source: marine water
GWTCGMMRATGGTAGTGTTATAGTCCATTTAGCAGAATAAGCAATGGCTTTAGTTCAGAAGGATCTTTTCAACAGTCCTTATGCAGGTGTTTTTTGTGCTACTAATGATAATTTGACATTAGTGCCACCTGGCATTCCTAAAGACGACATGGAAGAGCTTTCAGAGGCTCTTGGTACTAAATTAGAAATTATAACTCTAGGCGGCAGTAGAGTTTTAGGAACTTTAATTGCAATGAATAACAGTGGTATTTTAGTTTCTAACATTGTAACAGATTTAGAATTGGAAAAATTTTCAAAAATTTCCAAATCATATAATATTAATTTTGGAGTTCTTCCCGATAGGTCAAATGCGATTGGAAATAATTTTTTAGTTAATGATTCAGGCGGTTTCTCGAACGAGAGACTTGGTAAAAGAGCTAAAGATAAAGCTGAAGATATTTTGAAAGTAACTTTGGTTTCACAATCTATTAATGACATGGACACTTTAGGTATGATTGGGTGTATTACTAACAAAGGTGGATTATACCATCCAGACATATCTTCATTTGAGAAAGAAAAAATGGAAGAGGTGTTCCAAATTGAATTGATGGAAGGAACTGTTAATTTCGGTCTTCCATTAGTTGGAGCAGGTATAGTTGCTAATTCTAATGGTGCAGTATGTGGCCGTCAGAGTACAGGTGTTGAATTAGGCCGAATGGAAGAAGCTCTCAAGCTTTTCTAGAATTAAAGAAAGAGTGACACACGGCTCCAATTTCAGAATCCAAACTTAATTCAATTCTTTTCTTGGTAATATCTAATTGTGCATAAGATTCATCTCTAATTTTTTTTAATACTTTATTTGTTCTCTTATTGGTTCCAAAAATGAAAGAAATGGTTTTTTCTCTGGATATCTCAATTATATCGTCTAACGCCTTCTCACTAGCATCCTCAGGCTGGTTTGTGCATATTATTTTCAATCCAATATTTTGCGGCAACTGTAAATTTGATATTTTTACTTTTCCTTTTTCACACAATTTAATTAAATTTTCACCGCCTTTCCCAATTGAAGTGGAAGGGGCAATTTCTCTGGCGAAGTCAAGAGGCGTTTCCTTTATTCCAAAATCAACTAGCCACAAGTGTAAATTATAAGCTAAGCAAACTGGGGCAACTCTTGCTATTAATCGTCTATTATCTTCATCGACTTCACTATTTTTTTTGGGATTAATGAGAACTAGGTTTACTGGAGGTGTCACTATGTGGCTAGGGGGCTCCCTTTTAAGGGGGTACATTCATTAGCTTTAGTAATAATTTGGTGAAAAATTTGACGGAAGAAAATACAGACACAGTACTGCCAATTAGTTTAGAGAAAGAGATGCGTAAATCCTATCTGGATTATGCAATGTCAGTTATTGTAGGCAGAGCACTTCCAGACGCTAGGGACGGATTAAAACCAGTTCACCGTAGAGTTCTTTATGCAATGAAAGAGATGGGTTCAGGCCCTCGTTCGCCCTACAAAAAATCTGCCCGTATTGTTGGAGACACCATGGGTAAATATCATCCACATGGTGATCAAGCGATATACGATACTTTAGTTCGTATGGCTCAAAGTTTTTCTTTACGTTATCCTTTGGTAGATGGTCAAGGTAATTTTGGTTCGATAGATGGAGATAGGGCTGCAGCCATGCGTTATACAGAGTCGCGATTGGCTACAATTTCAGATACWGTTTTATCAGGCATTGACGAAGAGACTGTAGATTACACAGATAATTACGATGGTTCTTTACAGGAACCTTCAGTTCTTCCAGGTCTTCTTCCGGGTTTATTGGTTAACGGTTCATCAGGTATTGCTGTTGGAATGGCTACGAATATGGCACCTCACAACTTGTCCGAAGTGATAAGTTCTCTTGTTATGCTTATAGACAATCCGTCTACAGATTTGTCTGAGATAATGAGCGTCATGCCAGGTCCTGACTTTCCAACAGGAGGGACTATAATGGGGCGCAAAGGAATTTTTGATGCATTTTCCAAAGGACAAGGTTCCATAAAAATTAGAGCTAAAATTGAGCACGAATCAACTCCGAAAGATGAATTTTTGGTTGTGACAGAAATCCCCTTTATGGTTCAGAAAAATAGATTATTAGAAGAAGTTTCAAAATTAGTTCGTGATAAAAAAGTAGAAGGCATAAGAGACATACGAGATGAATCTGACCAAAAAGGTATGAGAGTAGTATTCGAATTAAAGCGAGACGCATCTCCAATGATAGTTGAAAATCAATTGTATAAGCATTCAGCTCTTGAAAACAGTTTTTCAATAAACAATGTAGCTTTAGTTAAGGGCCAGCCTCGACGAATGAATTTGATAGATTTATTGAACGTATACCTCAATCACCGGAAGGAGATAATAACTCGCCGGACCGAATTCAGATTGAAAAAAGCTCAAGAGAGAGCTCATATTGTTGAAGGATTATTATTAGCAATTTCTCAAATGGATAAAGTAATAGCTTTTATCAGAGATGCTGCAGGAAGGGATGCAGTTATAGAAGGCCTACAAGCTAAGTTCAAATTAAGTAAAATTCAAGCCAAATCTATAGCTGATATGAGGCTTTACCAACTATCGCGCCAAGACGCAGAAGAACGGAAAAATGAGTTGGAGGAGTTGAAAGCTACAATGGCTGATTTATCTGAAATTTTAGCCGATTCCTCTAAAATAATGTCAATCATAAAAGAAGAATTAGAATCTCTCAATGAAAAATATGGAGATGAGAGAAGAACATTAATTTCAGATTTTGATGGAGATTTGAATACAGAAGATTTGATTCCAAGATCACAGGTCGTAGTTATGAGAACTCAAGAGGGATACATAAAACGAGTTGACCTTGATGAATATCAGGCTCAAAATAGGGGTGGTAAGGGAAGAATCGGAATTAAAGCTAAGGAAGGAGATTTCCCGGTAGAATTGTATTCAATGGGCTCACATGACCACTTGCTATTCTTTACTACAGCTGGCAGTATGTATTTCCTTAAGGCGTGGCAAATACCTGATGTCTCTAGATATTCAAAGGGTACACCTTTGGTTCAGTTACTTCAAAAATTAGATGAAGGCCGTAAAGAAAAAGATGAGCAAGTGCTTTGTATGTTACCTGTAGCAAATATTAGTGGTGATGGCCATTATTTCTTATTTTCAACTAAGAAAGGCATTATTAAGAAAACAAGATTAGAAGAATATTCTTCTAGAATAGAAAGGGCATGGGCTAGAGATCAAGGATTTAGAGCTATAACTCTTAAAGAAAAGGACGAATTAATTGGGGTTGCAATTTCCGAAGGTGATAGTCAAGTTATGCTCGCTTCAAAGTTAGGTATGGCTAATAGATTCTCTGAAGGAGAAGTAAGAATTGTTGGGCGCAATGGTCAAGGAGTAATCGGGATGCGTCTGAAAGACAAAGATGAAGTAATTAGCATGTGCCTAGTAAGCGAAGATGATCTTCTTCTAACAATTACAGAAAAGGGATATGGTAAGAGAGCTAATGCAGGAAATTACAGATTAACTAAACGAGGGGCTAAAGGAGTTAAAAACATTAAAGTTGATAATAAAAGTGGTAAAGTCGTTGTCGCTTTAACTCCAGGAGATGCAAACCAAATATTAGCTACAACATCATCAGGTAAAGTAATACGTACGCACATTGATTCAATAAGAGAGATAGCTCGTGTTGGAAGGGGCGTGAAAGTAATGTCTGTAGATGAAAAAGAAAAAGTAGTGGCGGTCGCTTTACATAACGAAGATGATGAAGAAAGAAATTCAGATTTAAATTCCAGTGATGATGAAGAAGAAGGAAATTCAGATTTAAATTCCAGTGAAGAGAGTAATGAATAGAGATCCAGTAAAAGACATCCATATTAGTTCAGAGACTAAATTAAGTGACTTAATTAGTCAATTTGGGGAAGCTGGAGGCTTTGTAGCCTCCAAGGTTTCAACAGCAACTTCAATAATTAATGATATGATTTTAGAAGACTGCACGAAATTTGTCTCTTTCCCAGCAGATATTATGGCCACTGGAACAAGGGGACTGATAAATCAGATAGTCGAGAATAATATGGCCGATGTAGTTGTAACTACTTGTGGAACTTTAGATCATGATATTGCTCGTGTTTTAGCAGATTATTACCACGGTGATTTTGCAATGGATGATGAACTTTTAAGAGAGGAGGGAGTTAATCGTTTAGGAAATGTTTTAGTCCCAGATGATTCCTATGGAATTCCAATTGAGAGATGGCTACAGCCGATTTTAGAAGAATTGTATAGTAAGAAAAAGCATTGGGCACCTTGGGAAATTTGGCATGAGCTAGGACTTAAGATTTTAGAAGAAGAACGCGGTTCAGAATCATTTCTTGGCATATGCGCAAAGAAAGAAATCAAAGTTTTTGTTCCAGGTCCAACTGATGGATCCGTTGGTTCACAGTTATGGCTCTTTTGGCAATCCCATAAAGATTTTACTTTAGATATATTCGGAGAAGAACACCAGTTATCAGATATCGTGCATGAGGCCAAATCCACAGGAGCAGTCATGATTGGTGGAGGAATTTCTAAGCATCATACAATATGGTGGAATCAATTCAGGGATGGGTTAGACTATGCGGTCCAAGTTACTACAGCTCCCGAATGGGATGGCTCACTAAGCGGTGCGCGTGTTAGAGAAGCAGTTTCCTGGGGAAAAGTGCGCTCTAAAGCAAGAAGAATTACAGTTGAAGGTGATGCTACAGTTCTATTGCCTTTAATCTTCGGTCCTTTACTATGAGAGCAATAGTACGTAAAGTATCATCTTCTTTTGAAAATGCATTAGCTAAATTTTTTGGTTCAGGTCCTACTAATCTTAGTGAAGCTTTAGCTCAACACGACGCGTATGTGAGTAAGTTAATTGACTTTGGAGTTTCGGTTAGAGTGATTCCATCTCATTCAGATTACCCCGATTGTTGCTTTGTGGAAGATCACGCCATAGTTGCAGGAGACTCTGCATTGCTAACAAACGCAGGGCATGATAGCAGATTGGGTGAACGAAAGGAAATTGAAGAGGCTCTTAGCGTAGATTTAAATCTAGAATACATGAGTGAAGGAGCTAGGATGGACGGTGGGGATGTTTTGAAATTTGGAGATAAGTTTTTGGTAGGGCATAGCAAGAGAACTAATCGTAAGGGTATTGAAGATTTAGAAAAATTTCTTAATTCCAGAAATTACGGATTACATGTAGTTGAAGTTCCTCCAGAATCTCTCCACTTGATTTCAGTTTGTACATCACCAGTTCCAGGGAAGTTATTGGCACCGGAGGGCTGGTTTAGTGAATCAGATTTCCCCTCAGAAGCTGAAATTATTTGGGTTCCTAAAGAAGAAGCATACGCTGCAAATGTTCTTCCTTTTGGAGATAAAGTAATGATGGCTAAAGGTTATCATTCAACATTAAAAATATTGCAGAATTTGAATTTGGACGTGCATGAAATGGAGATGTCTCAGTTTAGAGAGGCAGATGGTTCATTGACGTGTTTATCCGTTTTATATGACTAACTTAATTTCTAATATAATCACGTCTAGGGTATTATTATGTCCATAGAAAGCCCAACATCAATAAAGAAAGCTGAAGGAAAATTAGGGGTGTTAATGCCAGGTCTTGGAGCTGTTAGTACTACATTTATTGCAGGCACCTTAGCAGTTCGTTCTGGGTTATCTACGCCTATAGGATCTTTGACGCAGATGGGCTCAATTCGTTTGGGTAAAAGAAATGAAAAGCGTGAGGTACCAATCAAAGATTTTGCCCCGTTGAGTACTTTAGACGATTTAGTATTCGGTGGTTGGGATATTTTTGAGGATAATTGCTATGAAGCTGCAATTAATGCAGGAGTTCTCGAAAAAGAATTATTGGACAGCATCAAAGAAGAACTTGAAAAAATTAAACCAATGAAAGCAGTATTTGACAAAAATTTTGTCAAAAAGTTAGATGGTGAGTATGTAAAGTCTGAGACAAATCACCGTGATAGGATTAAAGCTCTTAGAAAGGATATTAATAGTTTCAGAAAAGAAAATGACTTAGAGAGAGTAGTGATGGTTTGGTGCGGTAGTACCGAAACTTACCAAGATCCTTCTGATAAAATTTACAGTAATCTTTCAGAATTTGAAAAAGCTTTAGATTCAAATGATAAATCAATCGCACCTTCAATATTGTATGCTTACTCAGCCATTAAAGAAGGAGTTCCCTATGCAAATGGAGCACCTAATTTGTCTGTAGATTTTCCAGCAATGTTTGAATTATCAGTGAAAGAAGGAGTTCCTATTGCAGGTAAAGATTTCAAAACAGGTCAGACATTAATGAAAACGATTCTTGCACCAGGCTTTAAGGCAAGAGAAATAGGCATTGATGGCTGGTTCTCGACAAATATTTTAGGTAACAGAGATGGAGAAGTGTTAGATGATCCCGAATCGTTTAAAACGAAAGAAGTATCCAAGTTAGGAGTTCTTGAGCAAATATTAGAGCCTGAAAAGAATCCTGAATTGTACGGAGATTTATATCACAAAGTTAGAATTAATTATTATCCACCGAGAGGCGATAACAAAGAAGGTTGGGATAACATAGACATCAAGGGATGGCTGGGATACCCTATGCAGATTAAGGTTGATTTTCTTTGCAGAGATTCAATTTTGGCAGCACCAATTGTTCTTGATTTAGCATTATTTCTAGATTTTGCAAAAAGATCAGGCTTACATGGAATTCAAGAGTGGCTCTCGTTTTATTTTAAGTCTCCAATGTGTAAACCGGATTTATATCCAATACATGATTTATTCTCTCAAAAAGTAAAGTTAGAAAATACACTTAGACATCTAATGGGAGAAACAATTATCACCCATCTAGGATTAGATTATTATTATGATGAGGATTAATGGAATCAATAATAGTTACAAGGCATGGAGATCCAGATTGTATGGAGCTTCAGGAACTCCCAACACCTTCTCCGGGTTCTGGAGAAATTTGTATAAGAGTTTCTAAGGCTGGTATTAATTTTGCAGATATTCTCGCACGTATGGGTCTTTATCCAGGAGCGCCTAAACCTCCATTTACACCAGGTATGGAAGTTTCAGGAACAGTTCACGAAGTAGGTCCTGATGTTAAAAATTTTAAAGTTGGAGATAGAGTAGTAGGTTCAGGCGGTAGCGGTGGTTATTCAACTCACACTATTTCTAAAGTAGCCACAGTTTTTAAAATTCCAGATGAGATTACGTTTGAGGTTGCAGCAGCGTTTCCAGCAGTATATTTTACATCATACTTGATGGTTATTCACCCTGGAGCTTTACAGCATGGAGAATCTATTCTGATTCATGGAGCTGCAGGAGGTGTTGGCCTTGCAGCTACAGAATTAGCAAAAATTGCAGGAGCTAAGAATATATTTGGAACTTGTTCTCCGAATAAGCATGATTTTATTTCAGATAATGGAGTCCTTCCTATAGATAAAGATAATTTTTTGGCTGAGATAATGGATTGGACTGAGGGCCAAGGAGTTGATTTAGTTTTAGATCCAATAGGTGGAGAGCACTTAATGCAGTCTTACAGATGTTTGGGTTCAGGAGGTCGTGTTTGTTCATTTGGAATTTCCGACATGGCACCTACTAAGCGTAAAAGTCAATGGGCTCGCTTGAAATCTTGGTTGACATTCCCTAAGTTTGATCCTTTGAAAATGATGTCGAGTAACAGGGGAGTTTTTGGAATCCATTTAGGACGCTGGAAAAATCTAGATCATTTAGAGAAGGCCAAAAATGATTTATTAAGTTGGATTGATGAAGGTAAAATTAATCCTCACGTTGATAAGGTATTTTCAAAAGAGAAAGCTTCTGATGCGCATCATTATATCCAAGATAGGAAAAATATAGGAAAAGTATTGATCGATTTTGATTAATTAAATGCCAAATTTCTTTGGCAATAACTTATATGGTCAAGTTTGGCTAATGACATAATGTCGGAAATAAATGTACGTCTAAAACATAATTTTGAGGACTCCGACAAATTGTTTCGAATCTTATTTGCTGCAATAAAGATAGGTAAACCTGCATCCAAGAGGAAAATAGCAGATGTAGCAGATATCTCATCACAATTAGTTGATTACCATATTGATAAATTAGTTGATAATGGTCAATTAATTAAGATAGATTCCTTGTATTCGGCTCAGCAGATATTTTCGGATAAAAATATATATAAATATCTTAAAGAGACAGTAATAACACAGGAATTAATTGAGAAATTGGCATCAGGTATTGATTTTTCACAAGCTATTTCTCAAGATAATAAGGTTCTTGAGGAATCTATTTTGACACTGCTAAGATTATTTACAATAGAATTAAAAGAATAGTCCAAATTTTTTTGGCATTCTTTTATATACTTTTAACAAAAGTAAATTTTATGAGAAGAAGACACATGCTTGGTACTGAAGATAAGACCCTCTGTGGTTGGCCTTTGACTACTGGAGAACTAAAGCAATTGAGAAGTGCAAACAGAATTCACGTAACATGTAAAAGGTGTCTCGAAAAATTAGAATCATATTCCAAGGATGATGGGAATAAAGGTAAGGGTATTTTTTTGGATGGATAAAATAGAAGTTTTTGGAAAAGCGTTGAATAAGCCTAAGGTTTTATCAGGTTCTAGTGCCCCAATTCCAGAACCTTTTGGGGGAATTCCTTCTGGTGTGTTTGCAGTATTTGCAGTTGTCATTCTAACTTTAGCACTTGCATCATATACTCCTGAGGATGAAGAAAGTTTTACACCAAATGGTTTGACTTCCTCACAATCCAGTTATCTTGAGAATATATTATCAGATAGATCACGTTCGTCACCTACTTTGTCTTCTTATGATACTTGTGGTTTTCTCGAAATGGATTTGAAAGAGCACTTGAAAGAAGAAATGCGTGTTACTCTTGGTACTAATTCTTACTATTATGGTGGAGGTTGGATTGAAGACGATATAATGTTTGTAGATGATGCAGTCATGGAAATGGATGGCGCAACTTCAGCAGCAGATTCAGCACCTTCCTCAGGAGGTTCTCCTAAAAATTCACCGGGAAGTGAGCAGGGAGTGGATTTTTCAGGAACCAATAATCAAGAACAAGGAGTGGACGAGGCTGATTTTGTTAAAACGGATGGTTCTTTTGTTTACATGATTAACAAAGGTTATTCAGATTATGGCATATATCCTTCAGGTAAATTACTAATATTACTTGTATATTCCGGAAGTAGGTAATATATCTTATTTATCAAATAATATCTATAGAAGGAACGCCCAACTGAGATGCTTTTAGTTGATGATAAAGCAGTCGTTTATTCCAACGTTCAAATTTATAGTTATTATGAAGAAAAACATCCTCTTGATGATGTTGTTAAGAAGGAAAGAAAAAGCACCAATTTCTATTGACAGTTCTAAAGAATCTGAAGATATTATTATGGATTATGATTATGGTCATTATTATAGGACCACATCATTCACTAAATTAACAGTTTTAGATTTAACTAATAGAAGTTCACCACAGATTTCTAAGGAATTGTACATTGAAGGGAGCTATCAGACAGCACGTGAATCTGGAGGTACAGTTCGCATGGTCTCATATGGTTGGATGGAAATCGATGGGTTAAAGACATGGTTAGATTTTTCAGATTATCGAACATATTGGGAGCTTGATTGGGATAGCTCTAAGAGAGAACAAATTTGGATGGAAGTAATGAATGAAACAGATTGAATACAACGATAAGGTTATTGATCAAACTCCTTTAGATGATCTTTTACCTCGCATCTATGAAAAATTTGGAGATAATATTACAATACACAAGTATACTGAATCTGGAGATGGCAATTGTCAAAATTTTGCTACAGCATCAGATAGTACAGGTCAAGGCATTACTTCAATTATGACTCTTGATTTATTAGAAGAAAATTTTAGTTTCAATGCAGATCACATATTGAGTAATTGGGCTACAGTTTATGCTTCAGGAGATGTAATGATAATGGCTGAAGCTTCCCAGAGTTCATGGTGGTTTTGGGGAGAAGAAGAATCAAATTATCAAGAAATGACAAACCTTCATGTTTTTGATATATCTAATCCTGGTCAAACAGATTACATTGCTAGTGGAAGAATAAATGGTACAATTCAAGATCAGTTTTCTCTGTCTGAGCATGATGGAAATATTCGAGTTTGTTCTACAACTGGGCAGTGGGGAAGATGGTGGATGGATAATCCAGAACCAATGTTAAGTCATGTATTTGTTTTAGGATTAAATGCAGATAAAACAGAATACGAAGTAATAGGAAAAGTAGGAGATATTGCACCAGATGAGAGTATTTGGTCAGCAAGATTTATTGAAGATAAAGCATACATTGTAACATTCAGAAATATTGATCCATTATGGACTATTGATTTAAGTGAACCAACAAACCCTAGAATAATCGGAGAATTAAAAGTTCCGGGAGTATCTACATACATCCATCCGGTAGGAGACACACATCTTCTTACAATAGGAATCGCTGGTGATGATGATGGATTAGATTGGGGAGT
>MIZB01000197.1_pt1 | contig 10528 bp, 12 predicted proteins | sample 888171 | NCBI WGS metagenome assembly MIZB01 (sample SAMN05440186, study PRJNA335308) | marine metagenome | isolation source: marine water
CCTACAGCCGGCCGCTCTGGCCAGTCTGAGCTAAGGACGGTATCGCTTGCATTTAGTGACCGCTATTTGTTGCTTCTTCTTCTAAATCCTTGAAACTTGTTGCTTCCAGTTCAATATGTGAGTATTCTTTTCCGTATTCCAGTATCTTAACAATAAATACCAAGCAAATAGCAATCATTAATGCAATACAAATGTATGAGATATATTCCCATTCATCATCTATAAATGGCATTGTAGCAAATCCATTCCAAAGACCATGCATCACAACTCCGATTAGATAAGCAATCGGCAGAACTTTACGTCGTGGTTCTTGCATTTGATTTGATAAGGCTATAGCATAACCTATTGCAGCAGGCCCTACAGCGTGAAGTAGGGTTGATCCAATACCTCTAACAAATGCATTTATTGTCCATGCATCAGATCCATACCATATTACTATGAATAATTCATAAAGTAAATTTTCTATTATAGCAAACCCCATTCCGCATGCAACACCATACAACACACCTTCATACGGTGTTCTCAATCTTTTAATCACAAAAATTAAACCTAGAGGCTTCAATAATTCTTCTACTAGAGGGGCAATTACTGAAACTAATATTAATTCAGCCCTTCCAAAACCTCCATTACCTAATAATGCATTTTGGTCCACTTCTATTAACCTTGCACTCATATCGTTCAGAAGGCTTGCTGGTAATGTAGAAAACATACCCCATGCCAGTGCAATTAACACAAGTCTTTGAGGTTCTGGAGAAGTGATTCTCCTATCATAAATATAGCTAACCCAAATCAATCCTGGGAAAGTAAATGCAACTAGGAATGCAATTGGAAAAAAATAGATGAACACTCCTCTTTCGCTTAAGGCTACCAAACCTATTGCTAAAGCCATTAAAAAGCAAAAGAATAAAATTCCAGAACGTGGTAGTTGTAGTTCCCTTCTAGAAAACGATCCTAGCTTCCTTTCGATGTCTTTTGGAACATCTTCTCCACTCCCCCAGTTCAGGTTATTTTCTTCGTCAGATTTGTTGTAATATACCTCTCCTGTTTTTCCACTAAATTGCCCAGGATAAATTGGCCTATACTGTTGTGTTTCAGACGTCTTTTCCTCATTTCCCAATGTTTTTTCTTGTGGTTTTCTATTAACTGCCACATACCTCATCGGTAATGGTTTTCTTTGAAGTATTGCAGCCATAACTAATCCTCCTGCAATCATTAGTATTGTTATCAAGAAGCCAAGAAGTGGGATGTCAGGTAAGGTCATAGGCTTTCCATCATCCATAGAAATAGGCCCTACAATGTACACGTAGGCCAATTGTCCCCCCATAAGCAGAAGCATATTGGCAAGAATCAATCCATAAATTCTGAAAATAGCCCTATATTTCACAGTCTCTTATCCAAACCTACCGTTAAGGAAGTTCCCTTATGGCGTTAATGCATTTTTGTTTTGCAATTTCACTTATTGCTTCTGGATCACCTATTCCATTATAGCCTGCAGCACCAGGATGTCCGCCAGCAGATCCACCATTCATTTCAGATATTGATTCTAGAATAGTAGTTAGATTAAAACCATTTGATACTATTCGATTTGAGGCTCTAGTAGATAATCTCATTTCACCTTTTTTGTTACCTGAGGCAACTATTGCAATATCAGCACCAAGTACAATCAATAATCTGGCAGACCCAGATTCAAATGAACCTACAATACTATGGGCAATAATCCATTTTCCTTCTTGCATCCATTTCATTCTTTGTGCAGCTTTGAGGAAAGTTGTTTTCTGAATGAGTGGTCTTTCACTATCAAGAAGATTAATTACTTCTTGAGGATCAGCTCCTGCATTACATAATTTACTTGCCGTATTGAAAGTTTCATTATTTGCGTGTCTGAATTGCCCTGTATCGGTGTATATTCCCGATAAAAGAATAGTGGCACAAGTGTTTGTAATTTTTAATCCTAATTCACTTATTACATCAAATACAATCTCAGCGGTACTCGTTTTTTGAGGTTGATGGATAATTTCGGTACCTTTTGGCCATCCTTCAATCCTGCTATGATGATCAATAACTACAATTTGTTTTGCTTTAGGTACTGGTCCACAGTGTTCTGGATTCGGACAGTCTAAGGCGATTACAGTTCCATCCCATGTTTCGGGAGGCCTTTCTAAAATCTTAGAATTTACTTTACTTGCAATTTTCTGTCCATGTGAACTAATACCATCAGAAGCACATATTGTAGCATTTTCTAACACAGATTCAAGTGCTATTGCAGAGGCTATGCAATCAACATCAGCATGGTGATGTAGAAGGAGCAATAATTCTCCTTGAAATGCTGTTCTTATTTTTTTATTTAGGAGAATTCTTTCCATTAGTCTCCTGCATGTTTTGCACAATAGGAGCTAATTTCTTTTGCATTTCTTCAAGTTCTTCATTCATCTTTCCAACTTGATTTTTTAGACTATTGTTTCGAATTTCCATTCTTTCTTTTTCATCTTCTAAGTCTTTTATTAATTTAGCATTATCATCTACTTTCTTCATTACCGAACCTATTGCCCGGTAAAGTGTAGTTTTTTTGCCAACATCCTTGATTTCTTCTAAAGTCCGTTCAGTTTCTCCAATAGACATATCAATTTGGGATATTTGTTGTGAAAGACTTTGAACTTGTTGTTGTATCTGTTGAAAAAGATTCAATTTTTCTTGTACATTTTCAGGAGTTATATCACTCATGATTAATCACACCCTCCGCACAATAAGCCCATCCTAAGAAAGAGTTCAAAGCAGCTCTCAAACTTGTAAAATCTTCAGCTTCTAAATCTATTTTCAATTTTTCACCTGCAGGCCAGACTTCAACCTTAACTTTTGGCAGTCCTGCTTTTGCTTCAACAACTAAAGCTTCCGCAATTGCTTTAGTATTTTTTCCAGTTTTTAGGCTCACTTGAGCTTTCATCAGTCTGATATAACGGTCTTTTTGGTTGAAGGCCTTATTTTGTAAAATATCTTCTCACCACAAACACGACATGTAAGACCAAGAACTTCTAAATCCATATCTAATTTGGCTCCACATGATGCACATTTGTAATTGACCATTATTCCTCCTTTGTGGGATAATAAGCCCCACTGGCAAATTGATAATCACAACTGTTGCATTTGAATATTCCGGTAGACACTCTTTTCACATTCACTTTAGAGCATGAGGGACATTCATATTTTTGTCTTTGCTTCTTTTCCACAGCTCCAAGCCTTCTTCTAACAGATACACCGTACCTTGCTCCGAAACGGCCTGTGCTTCCTACTTTTTTAGTCCCCTGACTCATTGAATACCTTTTAGAGCCTCACGTAAAACGTTATCGCTTGTTCGTGCAGTTTTAACAGCTTCTCTAATTTCAGAATCTGTAAAGGCTCCATTCATTCCTTTCTGAGCAGCCCTTAGATTTCCATTTTCATCATGAGCTACAGTAAATCTTGCAGACATGACACCTTCTTCCTCTGAAGTTGGATCTAAAATTACAGAATTACCAAGTTTTCCGAATGTACATGAGATTGGCCAGCAAGTAACGGGCAAATCTATGTCTTTATCAGCTACTCCATGCTGTATATTTGGAATTTTAGCGTTTGAAAGTGCAGCTGCGGCAGCTAAAGTACAACAATCAAATAAATTTCCGTTATTGTCTAAAATATGTAAGTCGATAAAGACCGTCCAAACTTTTTCCCCTTCTTCTATACAAAGGGCTTCAAAGTCAATCATGCGAGATTCCCGAATTCCTCTATCTACAACTCTAGATAATTCAATGGATTGTTCTCTTGGTGGGCCAGGATCAAAGGATTGGTCTGCTAACGGTGCTAATTCGGTGGAGGTCATCATAGTTCCACTCCTAGGGGAATCACCATATGGTGTTCCGATTAACATCTTTATTCCACAAAGGACTTTAGTTTTTCCAAGGTGAACCATTGCTGAACCTTCAGCTGTGTTAAGCATACCAGTTTCAATCTTAACTTCTCTGTATTCGTTAATACCTCTACCATCAGCTCTCTTTCCTTCTGTGGCCAGGGTTTCCATGTGCCCCTTCATCAAATTTGAGACGTGATCGTTGCTCATGCGCTTCCTCCATATCGGTTGTCAAGTGCATTCCTCATTTTTTCATATAAATCCATACACCCGCTTGTAGCTAAATCCATAGCTTGTTCAAATTCATCAGGTGTTAGATGTCCATCTAATTGGAGTAAAACAACTTCACCCGTACTTGGGATAATTGCTAACGGTAAATCTGCTTGTCCGTAATTATCTTCTTCTTTGTTCAAGTCGAGTACGACAACATCATTTACTTTTCCAGAAGCACATGCAGGAATCATATCTCTCATAGGTATTCCAGCGTCAGCTAAGGCCACCGAGGCAGCTGTAATTGCAGCACATCTTGTACCTGCATGAGCCTCTACAACCTGCATATCAACTCTAATTGATGCTTTCGGAAATTCTTCAACCATTACAACTTTCTCAAAAGCCTGAGAGGCTATGTAAGAAATCTCAGTTGATCGTCTATCAAGCCCAGGTCTTTTTCTATCATTGACACTAAAAGGTGCCATAGTGTATCTAGCTTGTACAATTGCTCGATCAGCTTTCTGTTTGTGCCTAGGATGACATTCCATTGGCCCAAAAACTCCCGCATAAACCTTGTTATTTCCCCATTCAAGATAACAAGATCCATCAGCATTGTCTAAAACTCCTGCGACAATCTTGACTTCTCTTAGTTCATCGGGTTTTCTTCCGTCTAGTCGGACTCCCTTTTTTATTAATTCCATATCTGTTTGGCCAGCCATTTTATTTCTCCAGTAATTTTTCTATTTTCTTTGTTAATCCTTTAGAAGTTGCTTCTTGGTTTATTGTTTCAATTGCTTTTTGAGCTAATGCAATATCCTCACCTTTTCCATCTATCCAAATGTAACCGTTCTGCCCAATTTGGATTCTAGTTTGAGTATTTTCACGAATTGCTGTAATCATTGATCCTTGTTTACCAATAACGCGAGGAACATTTGTTGGATCTATTTTTACGATAGTGCCAGAATATAATTTTCTACAATCATCCTTCTTCAAGCTAATTTGGTGTGAACCTGCTGCATCCACCATAAAGACTTCAGCCCATATGGCATCTCCAATTGCTAAAAATCGAGCAGTATCTCCGAATGGAACCTTCCAACCAGATTCACTGTGGTGTAATGTAGAGTTAAATGCAGATCCAATATCCATACGCCATATAGACGGTCCGGTTTCGGCACATATTGCTATAATTTTGTCCCCAGTTTTAGGTTTATATCTTCCAGTTATAGCATTTACATTAATGTAACCCGATTTGTCATGTGAATGACCTAAGACAGAAGAATATATTCTTCCATCACTTCGGAATATTCCTTTTCCAGGTTTACTCTTGGTTTCCATAAGGTCCCCCGGTAAAACTAACTTTCTAGCGCTCTCGCTATTTGATTTATCACTTGATTCTTCGCTCATTATGAATCATCCTTTTTTTCCTTCTAATACAACCCTTCGCAAACTCGCCCCTATTTGAAGATTTCTTTAATTCAAAGCATTTTGGTTTCAGCAGTACCTTTTGTCAATGAACCTAAAGCATCTTCAAGTTTGACGAATGAAGCAGCAGACATTTCAAGCATTCCAATCCAGCTCCCATCTTTCTGGTATTCTTCACTTTCAATTTTACTTAAACTCGTTATTTGACCATAGCATTTTCCCACATGTATTGCTTTAATTTTAACGGCTACACGTATCTTTTCGAATGAAATTGGAATTAATGTTTTTATTGATCTTATTATTTTTTCTACTTGTTTATCCATGGTTTCCATAGGATCAACTGAATATCGGACTTCATCAATTGCATTTTCTATCCTTTGTGGTGGATGAGGTCCTCCTGTTTGTGGATTCATTGCATTTGCAACTATGTGAGCTACAATCTGTTTTCTTTTTTGTTCAACCATTTCTTTTCTTTGTTGAGATGTTAGTTGAATAGTTCCATCATCTAATATTTTCTTATAAATATTTATCAAGTCTGTTGTCTCGAAGGTGTTGTTTACAAGGATATCAGGAGCTCTTTCTCCTTTGGCACTATCACTCCAAATTCCGTCAGCCGCAATGGCATCTTCCCAATCTATCTCATCTCCTTCGCTATAGCTCTGTGCTGCTTTTGGATCAATTAAAATTTCGAAACGGTTACCGCTATTTTCGTATCTGGCTATAACTGCGTCTTCAAGGGAAACCATTACTTAATTTTCTTTACAGCCTCGCCTACGCTTTTTGAATCTAAGGTATGAAAGCCCTTACTAGCGTTTACCACAGCAATCTCAATAACATCTGCTTTCAAGTTATTTTCATTTGCAGCAGAAAGCCCCTTCAGTCCTAAATTTATTGCTTGGTTTTGAGTCATATTGTCCTTGAATTCCTTTTCAAAGATTTCCATAACTTCGTTTCTTCCAGCCCCAATTCCTCCTGCTTTGTAAGCCATCAATGCGCCTGAAGGGTCGGTTTCGTATAAATGTGGTCCAGAACTATCGATGCCTCCTATCAGCATTGCAGTTCCAAATGGCCTAACACCTCCATACTGCGTATAGCTTTGTTTAAAATCACATAATTTTTTAACTAATGATTCTACGGCCAAATCTTCACTGTAGTTGAATGAATTAACTTGACATTCAACCCTTGCGCGATCAACTAATGCTCTAGCATCAGCTACTAATCCCGAGGTTGCACAACCAATGTGCCCATCAATCTTGAATATTTTTTCAATACTTTTGGGTTCAATCAGTTTAGAACTTAGTCTTTTATCAACGATTAATACAACACCATCTTTGAATTTAACACCAACTGTGGTTGTTCCTCTCTTTACTGCTTCTCTAGCGTATTCTACCTGGAATAGTCTCCCATCCGGAGAAAATACTGTAATAGCCCGGTCGTAGGCCATGTGTCCTGCTTGCATAAAATTCCCTTGTTGCCACGGTCTCGGATGGTAAAAAAGAGTATCGGTAGGTGGCGTAATTATTAAACGTCCAGTATTTAGCACACCGTGCGCAAAGCTCTAGTCATAGCAATTTTAGTGCTGATTCCGGGTTGTTTGGACACTACACCTGAAGAGTTAAAAGGTATTGAAATTTTATCTCCTACTGAGGTTATCGAAGGCGACCAAGCCGAGTTTAGAGCCCATGGTGTAAAACCCAATGGTGCTAAATATCTATGGGACTTTGGAGATGAGTTGGGTGGCTCTGGTGAAATTGTTAAGCATATTTACGTAGATGAGGGGCAGTATACCATTACTTTGACAGTTATAGATGATCAAGGACGTATAGGCGTTGCTAAATCTCAAATAAATATTTTGCACCGTAATGAGCAGCCCGTAGCAAGTTTAGCATCTACGTACGGTGGCCAAGGTCAAACGATTAAGGTGAATAGCATTGCTTTCTTTGATGGTGGTTCATCAAGTGATCCTGATGGTGATGTCCTTTCTTTTGAATGGGATTTTGGTGATGGCGCTACAGGAGAAGGAATTCGGCCCAACCATTATTATGAAAGTGTGGGCAATTTTACAGTAACCTTGGTAGTTAGTGATAATGGCAATCTATCGAGTACAGTTCAAACTTGGATAATGGTTGTAATTCGTACTTACAGCATAAGTTTCTCAGAGCAAACGGTTACAGTCCCAGCTTTGGCAGGATATACAGCTGAAGGAGATACAACTCCTTTAACACATAATTATCCTTATAATCTTACAAGTGCGTCGTACCGTTTTCAGTGGACTGAAGATGAAGAAGCTGATTCTGAAGATTCTCTTCTTGGCACTCTTAGACCTGATGATTTTTCGTTAGCAGTTGCTACTAATTATCTACTAAACCTAACTGAAAACAGTACTTCTGGAGAAATGATGTTGGATTTTGGTGTTTTAGGATTCATTCCAGAAAATCTAGTATTATCATTTGAAAGTGTTGAAGAAGTAAACGCTTACCTTTTCCAGAATGGTTATACTAGTGCAAAAGGACAAGGTGTATGGGCTACTACTATTACTTGTAATGATGCTCCATCTATCGTTCCTGAAATACTTACTAACATAGATGAAGGCAATGATTGGGTATTATTTGTAGAATATACTTACTATTCTGGAACTATAATTGAGTTGTAGTAATTTTATTCTTCATCTAGTCCTAGTTGTGACGCAAAATATGCTAATGTTTTATCAGGTGCATTATATTCAGTCCCACCTTTTTCTTTAGACATTTCTAGGGAGGCATAGGCGCTTTGAACAGCACCTCTAATATTTTCTGGATTTCTTTTTAGAGCAAGATGATAGTTGCATATGGCAAGATTATGCCATGCTCTTGGTTCATCAGGATCAATTTCTGTTGCACGCTTATAGTGTTCAGCTGCTCTTTCGAGTCGTTTCTCAATCCATGCTGAATTACCTAACCTAAGATAATTCTTAACATCTCCTTTCACAACCTCTGAAGCAAATTCTCTGTATTCTCCCCCCTCATTCGAGTAACTTGTTTGACTGTAATAGTTATTGTAATTGGTTGTTTTTTCTGTTTCGGTACTGTAGTTATTATTAGTACTTTCATTTCTTGCTATTATTCCAGTTGTATCAGGTATAGGTTCATCAAACATTCCTACTCCAAACATAGGTTCGTAACTATCATCGGTTTTTTCTTGTATGTCAGTAGTCGTGGTTTCTACAGGCGTTGTTTCAATAGGTATTTCCATAGGTCTAGCATTAGGATCAATTTTGAATCCACTAATTTTGTTAGTCAAACCAGCAATTACAAGGTTTATTTGCTTTGAAGCACATACACAGGTAATTTCTCCATCTGCCTGAAACTTCCCTAAGACTTCACCAGTGTTTGAAAGATGATATACATGACCGTCATGCGAGCCCGCAATTACTCTCCCATCATGCAAAGGCTCTACGGCACGTACATAGCCTTCGGTTTGATAATCCCATAATTCATTTCCTTCTCTGTCCAGACTGTGTATTTTTTCATCCCAGCCTCCAATAAATATTCTATCTCCTTCTTTGTCTACAGAGACATCCCAAAGTGAATCACTTCTTTGCTTCTCCCAGCATAGGTTTCCATCGTTATCTAAGCAATACAGATATTCATCACCACATCCCATAATGGTGGTTCCGTTTCGGGATATACCAGTACCAACCATAGCTCTGTTTGTAGGGTATTCCCAAACCTGTAACCCACCTTCTGTAAACAAGGAAATTGAGTCTCCTGTTCCAATAACAATGAATTGTCCGTTTGGATCTACAGCCAATGACCATATTGACTTTCCAATAGTTTGTTCCCATTCTACACTCCCTAATGAGTTGAACATTCTAAGCTTACAGTCCTTTCCTCCGCAAATAACTTTGTTTCCATTTCCGATTATCGCTAGACCGTGTATTCCTTCATCAATTTGTTTTTCCCATATTACCGCTCCTGAGTTGTCCGATAGTGTTAGAGTACCATTCCGGTCACCTATCGCAATCTTACTTCCGTCTTCTGAACATGCAATGCATATCACAGGACCTGAAATCATCAGGTCAAAAATAGACTCACTCGGCATGGGTTTATCGTTGTGAGACAATGTGTTATTTATCTGTTGTTCTACTATTTCTTTTAACAAATAAATTTATATAAAGCGGGATTGTGGTAACGCACTGACTTTGAGTGTTATTTGGCTAAAATGCCAAAGAGCTAATCTTAGTTTTTCGCAAATGGTGTATAAAATGACAAGCAATCGTATTGCATTCGCGTCCGCTATTGGATTGGCCGTATTGGCTTTATTTGTATTGAATGGTGCTGAAGCCGGTGAATTTACTGGCACGCCTTCAATATTCCCTAATGATTCACGAGTTAATGCCGATCAGGACATGAATTTCATAGTGGAGTTCGATGATAAAGGCTCGGCAGCTACAAATCTTGTGGTTAAAGTATGGTTTGATGCAGTTGATCATAACGTGACTTTAGAATGTAGTGACTGTTTAAGCGGTTCTACAAGTGGTAATTATACTATTCTTACAGGTGTGGTGCCTACTGCAGAAGAACTTGTAACTTTAGTAGGTTCTGAAGAAATAGCCTTTGGGTTTATAGCAACCTACGATGAAAATCCTGATGGCAATCATTGGCCAGGCCAAGGAGACAATTGCATTCCTGGGATTAATTGTGATGCGGTGAGAGTTAACACCCTCCCCGTCCTTACAGATAATGTAGCAGTATCTGGCGGTGGAATGCCAGAAGATACTTACACAGTAACTGCAACTTACACAGATGCAGACGGGCATGCAGGTATAGTTAGTGCTACAGTATGTGACACCGGTGATAACTGTGAGAGTATCTCATCGGAAGAATTTACAACACCTGATACTGACCCTACAGACGGTGCAGTTTATTCAGCAGATTTCACAACTGAACTTGGAGGTACACTTACAGTTACAGTAAGTGCGACAGATTCTCATGATGATGCAGAGGATGATCGAACTACGACTTTTGCAGTAGATAC